>WNGA01000048.1_pt1 | contig 128910 bp, 126 predicted proteins | sample 5400061 | NCBI WGS metagenome assembly WNGA01 (sample SAMN13153366, study PRJNA577476) | soil metagenome | isolation source: 100 cm soil or saprolite under grassland replicate 2 | place: USA:California | collected 2016-06-15 | reverse complement strand
GTTCGGCGGCGTCCGGACCGCAATCGCCACCTTCGAGGCGCCGCCCTCCACCAGGTCCACCGCGATCTCCGCGCCGGAGTTCCCGGTCCCGACGATCAGGACGTCCTTGCCGCGGTAGGGCTCCGCATTCCGGTAGTGGGCCGAATGCACCTGCTCGCCGGTGAACGTCTCCCCGCCGGGCACGTCCGGCATGAACGGGTCGTGGCTGAACCCTGTCGCCCTGCTGGAGCATCGCGCCGGCGGCGAGCCCCGCCGGGCCCGCGCCGACGACCACTGCCTCGTGGCGCTCCATAGCCCGGGTTCTTACCCCATGCCGTCCTGGGCGTGCACGGAGGCGGGCCCGGCACCGAAGCGCCGGGCCCGCCGTTGCTGGTTCGCTTGCGCGAACTACTGCGAGACCGCTTGGAGCAGTCCGATGAGGTGGCCTTCGGGGTCGGTGAACAGGCCGATGACGACGCCCTCCGTCATCTCCTCGGGGCCCATCGTGCGCTTGCCGCCGAGGCTCTCGGCCTTGGCCAGCGCCGCCTCGACGTCGGGGACCTCCACGTAGAACGTCACGTGGCCCTCGTAGCCCTCTGGGCCCGGGCCGATCCCTCCGCCGATGCCCAGGCCGTCCTCACGCTTGTACTGGGGCACGGTCCCGTAGCCCATCGGGTTGTTCGCGTCGATCTCCCAGTCGAACAGCTCCGAGTAGTACCGCTGCAACGCCGCGCCGTCTCTCCCGATGACCTCGAAGTGGATGACCGGCTGTCCCATGTCCTCCTCCTTCCGATTGCGCCCGCGCCCCCCGGCGGGTTCGAATCGATCACCCTCTTCGACCCTACCGCCCTCCGGAATTCATCGGTTGCGCGGCGAATTCGGGCGGCGCTCGGCCGCGGAGGGTTCGATCTCCTCGGCGAGCTGCACATCGGGGCGTCCGGAGGGTTCGAGGAACTCGACGAGGCGAACCCCCTCCTCCGTGACCTCGACCCCCTCGGCCCGGGAAAGGCGGTGAAAGGGCTCGACCCGCAACGTCGCTTCGGCCTTCTCGCGGTCGAGCTTCCATCTGGCCGCCATGAATCCGTCCACCAGCACGGTGCCCCAGCCGACGTCCGTCCACTGCGGGGTTCCCTCCGGGATGATCCTGCTGCGGTCGGCGTGGCCGAGCAGCGCGTTGTCGTACTCGGGCAGGAACCGGACAGGCGCGGGCGTCTCCGGGTCGGGGAGCGGCGCCCGCGGGAGGTCGAACAGCTCTCGGCCCTGTTCGTCGCGGAACGTTCGGAGGCGCGGGCGGAGGTCCTCGAACACCTCGCGGACGCCCGCCAGGCCGGACCAGCTCGAGAAGTCGGCGGGCGTCGCCGGCCCGAAGACCGCCAGGTATCTCGTCACCAGCTCCTGGGGCGCCGCGCCCCTCCCGAGCGGTCCCGAGCCCAGCCAGCGCTCGAGCGTCGTGACCGCGGCTCGTCCGCTCTTCCCCCACAGGCCGCGGGGCGTGATCTGGACGGTGGGCAGGAAGTACATCGCGTACCCGAGCGACGACGCGTCGCGGTCGGGCCACCGCTCGGCCACGGCTCGCGCGAGGTCGGCCCTGGTGCCCGGCCGTTCCTCCAGGAGCTCCCGGAACAACGCCACGACCTCGTCGAGGTCGACCCCCTCCGCAGCGCGCCGGAAGGCCCGCTGGCTGAAGAACATCCGCTCCACGACGGGCTGGAACAGAGGCCGCAGGGCGAGCGCGTCCGGGGCGGTCACGAGGTGGAGCGTGGCCCGCAGGAGCGTCATCCTCACCGCACGGCGGTCGGCGATGGCTTCGGACAGCGCCTCCGGCCGGAACGGGTCGAGCCGCGACCACAGCGCGACGTATGGATCGCGAGGAACCTGCGCCTGCAGCGCGACCAGCCGCTCGACGGCCTCCAGCGCCCCGAGCCGGCGCCGCCGAAGCAGCATCTGGCGCTCCAGCAGCGCCCGGTTCAGCGCGCGCAGCCCGAGCGTCGTCAGGCGAACGGATCCCGGATCCGGACTCCCTCGAACTTGCGGAAGTCACGATCGTGCGTCCAGAGCGATCCGACCTCGTTCTGGCGCAGGAGGGCCACGAGGTGGGCGTCCGGCACCAGGTTGCCCCGGACCACCACGCCGGTGGTGATCGCCCGGTACACGCGCCAGAAGTCGTCACGTTCGCCTGGCACGCGGACGTGCGGGAGGGCCAGGAGCTCCTCGACGTTGGCGATCGCATGCTCCACGGGAAGCGGCCGGGGGAAGATCGCGGGGTGGGTGGCCACCCGCAGGTATCCCATGAGCACGGGCCAGAAGAGGTACAGGAGATCGGGCCCCCGGGCGAGACGATCCACGAGCTCGCGGGCCCGTTCGTGGAGTGGGCTCGATTCGTCCGACGCGTAGAGCAGGACGTTGACGTCGATCGTCGAACTCATGGCTCGTCGAGTGCCTGCCGGATCGCCTCCTTGTCCTCGAGGTCGACCCTCGGCGGACCCATCGGGGCGGTATGCCAGCGCAGGGGCGATGGTTCCTCCGCCGGCCGGCGCTCGGAGAGGGCGGGTCCGACGATCTCGGAGATCACCTGACCCAGGCTCTTGCCCTCGTCTCGGGCCCGCCGCTTCAGTCCCCGGAGAACCGAGGGATCGAGATTCACCGTGGTGCGCGCCATGATGCGTGATGTTAGATGAGAGAACATTTGATGTCCATGCACGACGGCACGTCCTCGGTCACCGTCTCTCGGTCCCTCACGGTCGGTCGTGTCACCCCGCGGACTATGGTCCTGACGGGTGAGCGGGGGCGCAATCCGGCAAGTGGCCGCGCGCTACGCGCGCCACGCGGAAGGCCGAGGCTGAGGGAAAGTCGAGGCATGCCGGACAATGTCCGGCATAACCCACGTCGGACGAGGGTGGCGTGGTCATCGCCTATCTATCGCTGGCGCCCCACTGGGTCACTCGGCAGAGACGCCCACCGAGCTCGGCCGGGGCTCGCCCGATCGGATCCCATCGATCCTCCTTGCCTGCCTCGCCCTCGACAGCCGTTTCCAGGGCAGGCCCGAACGGTACGGGTCGACGCTCCTCGTCGAAGCACTGGCCCTCGCCGTGGAGGTGAGCAGGAGGGGCAGGGGGCGGTTGATCGTTGTCGACGCGATCGACGCGAATGCGGCCGCCTTCTACGAGCATCACGGGTTCATCGCGTCACCCGATCGGAACCGGCTCATGATGAAGGTCTCCGACGCTGCGGTGTCGATCGACCTTCCATGGCCCTGACCAGACCGGCCGCATACATCAGGAGGCCATGCGCGGAACATGGCGTGGTCTGGTGGACTCATCGGTGAGAGCCGGCCGACTGCGATGGGAGGGACTGTGCCGAAGGACTGGTTGACGATTCGGGTTCGGTTGCTCGGAGGCGGAGGGATCGAATGCGATCCGCCGCCCGGCCGGATCATGCTGGTCGGCCCCCGACATTCGTTCGGGCATCTGGCCGAGGCCATCGACGCGGCGTTCGCCCGCTGGGATCTCTCGCACCTCCACATGTTCGAGCTCGCCGACGGCCGGAGGATGGGCCAACCGGATCCCAACTGGGACGACCAGATCTCCGACGAGGCCGCCCACCTGGTGACCTCCACGGTCGGCCCCGGCGACCGCTTCGAGTACGTGTTCGATCTGGGCGACGACTGGCGGCACGAATGCGAGGTTCTGGAGCCGGCCGACCCGCTGGAGGCCTACGGGGTCGTGCCCAGGGACCCGGTCCCCATCTGGGGATGGGGGTGGATCCCAGACCAGTACGGAAGAGAGACTGAGGAGGGATCTGAGGAGGAGGAGTGATGGGCGAACGCCCAGCGGATCCCGGCGAGCCGAGGTCCGGGATCTGGGGCCGCGAGGCGGTGGCCGAGCTGGGAGGGCCGTCTACCGGACGGAGCGCGAGGCGGTGCTCCGGGCCATTCGAGGCCGGCCGATGGAGCCGATCCTGCAGATCGCGGGGAACGGGCTGCTGGTGGCGATGGCGCAGGGGATGGCCGGCGCCCGCGAGGCCTGCGCCCGCTGCGCGGAACTGCTCCGCGAACGGTGCTGGGATGGCGACAAGGATCTCGCCGGCCAGCTGGAGGCGGCCCTCGGCGCCGGTCCGGCCCCGATGCTCCGAGCGCTGCCCGTCGACCTGGAGGAGCTCTCGATGGTGCTCGAGGGCGATCCCATCCACGGCGGTGGTCGGATCGACCTCAGGACCGGGGAGACATGGCCGACGGGCACCGAGGACGTATGGCGCGAGGAGTTCGGGGAGGAGGACGGATCTCGGCCGGCGCACGCATTCGCGTCGCCTCCCGCGAGATCATCCGTCCGATCTCAGCGCGGGCCACTGGACGTCAGTCCCAGGAGCCTCGCTCCTTCCAGCATGCGCTCGTCGTACGTGAGTATGGTCCCGAGGTCCTCGCCGAGCGCCAGGGCCGTCGCGAGATGGATCGCGTCAAGGGTCCTGAGCAATCGGGGCTCCAGCACCCCGGCGGCGTCCAGGATGCGGTCGTCGACGGCGACCAGATCGACTCGGCGGAGCGCGTCCCGGACCCTGGAGAGCGCTTCGGGCCCAAGGTGGCGAACGGCTCGCAGGGCCTCGGCCCGCAGGAGCGAGGAGGAGACCCGTCGGCCGGGGCGGCGCCCGAGGAAGGCCCGCAGCGCTCCCGACTCCGGCTCCGGGACGACGATCTTGACGAAGGCCGAGCTATCCAGGTACAGGGCCGTCATTCGTCTCGACCCTCGGAGACCAGATCCGAGGGGCGACGGGAGCCGGGTGGGAGCGGCACCGGCTCGATCTCCAGCAGGTCGCCGTCGGCCGCGCGGGTCATTCCCTCCTCCTCCAGGCGGGCAAGGCCGTGGCTCCGGACTCTGAGCAGGATCGCCACGGCGCGGCCCCGGTCGGTCACCTCGAAGCTCTCCCCGGCGGCGACCCTGCGCAGGATGGCGCTCGCCCGCTGACGGAGCTCGCGAATCCCTACCCTCTCCATGTGCAACATCGTAGCACATGGAGCATCGGGACCCGGACGGTCGTCCGCTACGTCGCCGCCCTGGATGCCGCCTTCTGGAACTGGCGGACCGCCAACGGGACGAAGATCGCCAGGATGATCCCCACCCAGATCAGCGAGTAGGTGATCGGGTGCGCCAGCGACCAGACGGTCGGCTTCGGCACGGTGCCGGTGTTCCCGAACGCCTCCCGGACCGCCTGGGCGACCGCCGACACCGGGTTCCACTCTGCGAACGTCTGGAGGGGGCCCGGCAGGAGATCGCTCTGGACGAACGTGTTGGCCACGAACGTCACCGGGAAGATGAACATGAACGACGCGTTCTGGACCACCTCCACCGCCCTGACCTTCAGCCCGACCCAGGCCATGATCCAGGAGATCGCGTAGGCGAACACCAGCAGCAGCAGGAAGCCCCGGATGGCCGCGAGCGGCCCGGTCCGGATGCGCCACCCCACGACCAGGCCGGCCACGGACATGACCAGGATCGAGATCGAGTTGTAGACGATGTCGCTCGCGGTCCGGCCCACCAGCACCGCCGAGCGGGCCATCGGCAGCGACCGGAACCGGTCGATGACGCCCTTCGTCATGTCGTCCGCCAGCCCGACGCCCGTGAAGGTCGACCCGAAGATCACCGTCTGGGCGAAGATCCCCGCGATCAGGTACTCGCGGTAGCTCACGCCCGGGATGTGGATCGAGCTGCCGAACACCAGCCCGAACAGCAGCACGAACATGATCGGCGACATCGTGGTCCACACCAGGATGTCCGGGACGCGCTTGATCTTGATCAGGTTGCGTTTGGCCACCACTGCACCGTCGGCGAAGACGCGAACAACCGCACTCATCGAACCGCCTCCCTGACCCGGTCCTCACTTGGTCGCCCCTGGCCGTCGCCGGACCCGTCGTCGGCCGGAGGCTCCTCCTCCGCGACGTGGCCGGTGAGCGACAGGAAGACGTCGTCGAGGGTCGGCCGGCGGAGCCCGATGTCCGCGATGTGCACGTTGGCCTCGGCGAAGCGCTCCAGGACACGCTTGAGGACCTCCGCGCCGCCGCTCACCACCGCCGCGGTCAGCGTCCGGATCCCCTCGTCGACCTGGACCTCGTCGTGGCAGAGCCCTCCCAGGATCACCCGGGCCTTCTGGAGGTCGGCGGCGTCCGAGAGGACCACCTCCACCCGTTCCCCGCCCACCTGGGCCTTCAGCGTGTCCGCCGTCCCGTGGGCGATCACCCGCCCGTGGTCGATGACGACGATGTCGTCGGCCAGCCGGTCCGCCTCCTCCATGTACTGCGTGGTCAGCAGCACGGTCGACCCGCCGTGGACCAGCTCTTGGATGGTGCCCCACATCTGGACTCGGCTCCGGGGGTCGAGCCCCGTGGTCGGCTCGTCGAGGAACAGGACCTCCGGCTTGGCCACGAGCGCCGCCGCCAGGTCGAGGCGACGCCGCATGCCGCCCGAGTACGTCTTCGTCGGCCGGTCGCCGGCGTCCACCAGGTCGAACCGCTCGAGGAGCTCCCGCGCGCGTTCGCGGGACCGCTGCTTCCCCAGGTGGTACAGGCGCCCCACCATGTCGAGGTTCTCGAACCCGGTCAGGTGCTCGTCGACGGCCGCGTTCTGCCCGGAGAGCCCGATGCGCTCCCGCACCTTGTCGGGCTCGGCGCACACGTCGAGGCCGGCGACGACCGCCCTGCCCTCGTCGGGCTCCAGCAGCGTCGTGAGGATGCGGACCGCCGTCGTCTTCCCCGCGCCGTTCGGCCCGAGCAGCCCCAGCACCGTCCCCTGCGGGACGGCCAGGTCGATGCCGTCGAGCGCCGTCACCTTGCCGTACCGCTTGACCAGCCCCTCGGTCCGGATCGTGTCGTTCGAGCTCAATGGCCCTCGCCTCCCTGAACGTCAGCCTCCGTCGGCTCGTAGGTCAGGATCATGACGCCCGTCGTGGTCGTCTGGCTGTCCACAAGCCGGAGAGCAACCTTCGTATTCCCGTCGGCGAACAGCCGCCGTCCGGTCCCCAGGACGAGGGGGTGGATCATCAGCTGGTAGGCGTCGACGAGACCGTGCTCCATCAGCGTCCTCACCAGCTCGCCGCTGCCGATGACCAGGAGGTCACCGCCGGCCTCCACGCGCAGCTGGGCCACGTCGGCCGCCACGTCCGTCAGCACTGTGGAGTTCTCCCATTCCAGCGGCTCCCGCAGCGTCCGCGACGCCACGTATTTCTGGAGGGCGTTCAGTGTCGGGGCGAGCGGGTCGTCGTCGGGCTGGTTCGGCCAGTGCGCGGCGAAGATCTCGTACGTCCTCCGGCCCAGGAGAAGACCGCCCGCGCGCTCGATCCCGCCCATGACGAACGCCCCCAGCGCGTCGTCGAACAGCGGCAGCTGCCAGCCGCCGTGCTCGAACCCCCCGCGCGTGTCCTCCTCGGGGTCCCCGGGTGCCTGCATGACGCCGTCCAGCGTCAGGAACTCGCTCACGATCACCCTGGCCATGTCCTGATCGCTCCTCTCCTCGTTGGTTCTGCCCGATCAGACTGCCGCAGCGAGCCGAACTCATCGGTCGGGGGCGCGATGATACCCGCCGAGGACGACGGGCCCTTTCAGCGGCGCAGGTGCCGGTTGAGGGCAGGTTCGTCCTTGGGATCGATCCGCCTCAGCTCCTGGATCGAGTCGAAGTCCGTGTCGGGGCTCACGATGGCCGCCGTTTCGAACTCCAGGCAGGTGGCCACGTGCATGAGGTCCCTGGCCGTGTGGCTCGGATAACGGCGGACGAGGTCGGGCATGCGTCGAACGACGTCGTGGGTCACGGACAGGACGGGGGAGAAGAGATCGAGCGTCGCCTCGGCGAGCTCGACGCCGTCGGAGGCTCGAGGCGTCCGGGTGAATCGGTGGAAGATCTCCTGCACGACCTCGGTGGAGGTCACGGCCTCGAGCCGGTCCGCCTCGACCAGCTCGAGGATCCGGAGGCACGGCCCGCGAAGAGGATGCGCCGCGCCGGCCGCGTACATCAGGACTCCGGTGTCGATGAAGACGGCTACCGGAGAGCCCCCCCGATGATCTCCGCCTCCATGTCCGCCCAATCTCCGACCGGCAGGCGCAGTCGTCCGATGGCCGCGAGGGCCTCACGCCGGGGCCTGGTTCGCGCGGGGAGCTGACGGTCGATGGCCTCCCGGATCAGAGCACCCACCGACATCCCTCGCTCCGCCGCCTGCCGCTCCAGGCGCTCCCGCTGCTCCCGCGTGAGGAGCACCTGGGTCCGGGCTTCGTAACCTCCGGATCGAGACATGTGCATAACATAACATGCCACTGAGGCCACGGGCAGGACTCATCGGTCGGGGGCGGCGATGATGCTCGCCAAGGCCTACGCGTCCGCCGGGCCGTAGGTCAGCGACAGGACGCCGTTGCTGAGGGTTCGGGACTCGATCAGCTTCAGGCCGACCGGGCCGGACGGGTCCTCGAACAGGCGCTTGCCGGCGCCGACCACGATCGGCGAGACCAGCAGGCCGAGCTCGTCGAGGAGGCCTTCCCGGAGCAGGGAGCCCACGAGCGTGATGCTGCCCGAGATCGCGATGTCCTTGCCCGGCTGGTCCTTCAGCTTCGTGATGTCCTCGCGGAAGTCGCCGTTCAGCAGCGTGGTGCCCTCCCACTCCACGGACGTCAGGGTGGTGGAGACCACGAACTTCGCCACGCTGTTGATGTAGGGCGCGAACGGGTCGTCCTCGGCGGTCTTGCCGGGCCAGTACCCGGCCCATTCCTCGTACGTGCGCCGGCCCAGGAGCATCGCGTCCGAGCGCTCCATGTTCGCCCCGATGACCGCGCCCACCTCGTCGTTGAAGTAGGGGAAGCTCCACTTGTCCGGCGACTCCAGCACCCCGTCGAGGGTCATGAACTCTCCCGCCAAGATCTTCCTCATCTCGACCTCCTCCTTCCGCTCGGCTCTCGATGATCTCGCCCGTAGAGACCGCGCACCGGCCCCGAACTCATCGGTCCACCGACGCCTTCCGCTCCCGGGCGGCGTCGGTGATCGCTTGCTCCTCGAGATCGCCACGGGCGGCTGCAATCGTCAGCTCGCAGGATCTTCGTCCGGGATCACGGTGAAACCCAGCTCGCGGGCCGCATCGGAGAGCCGCGAGTCCCAGCACGCGAATCGGACGGCCCGCGCGTCGCCGGACGCCAGCACGCCGGCCGACGCCAGGTGGATGGCGTCCGCGGCCCGCAACGGGTGGACGCCCGCGAGCCGTGCCGCCTCCCTGGCCAGCGCGTCGTCGAGCCCGACCACGGCCAACTGGTCCCAGGCGGCATCCAGCGCGCGGACGGCCCGGGCCTCGTCGCGCGGACGGATTCGCCGCTCGCGGCGGGCCCTCGCGAGGGCGGCCCGGCACTCCACGAAGCCGATGCGGGAGATGGCGGAGACCGTGGCGTCCGCGAGCGCGGCGATCACCTCGTCGCGCCCCGGCTCGTCCACGAAGACCTTCACCAGGGCGCTCGAATCGAGATAGACCTTCAGCGGCGTTCCTCGGCCACATAGTCGGACAGCGGGGCGCCGGGGGCGACCCGGACCGGCGTCGTGGGCCGCACCTGGGCCCCCGACCAGGTGATCCGGCCCTCACTGATGAGCCTGGCGACGTCGTCGGGAACCCCCGCCGGGACGATCCGGGCAATGGGCTCGCCGCGATCGGTGACGACGATGGTGGTGCCCTCCCGCACCCGGCGGAGGTACCGGCTCAGATCATTCTTGAGCTGCCTCACTCCGACCTCTTCCATGTAGCCACTATAGCGCCTATTGTGGCCTCATGGCGAGTGCCCACCGTACCCGGAGGGGCTGACAACCCCAGGCGGAGTCATCGGCTCGCTCGCCTCGGAGGTCGGTGTTATCGTGCCTTCTTGGCGCCGTCCTGCGCCCAACCCCCGGTTCCGGCGCTCACGCCGCCGGCTACAAGCGGGGGCAAAGGGGGCTCGAGCCCTCGGGACGCCGGTCGAGGTGCTGCCCTTTCCGGCGGGGGCGCCGCGAGCGTGGGTCGCGGGGCCGCCGCCACGGGAAGGAGCACCGGATGACCAGGCAGAGATCGTTCAAGCGCCTCGTCCGCGCGCGGATGGAGAAGACGGGCGAGAGCTACTCGGCGGCGCGGGCCATGCTGCTGCGCGCGGAGGAGCCGAAGGCCACCGAGGAGCCGGCGCTGCCGATGTCGGACGAGGCGATCCGGCGGAGGACCGGGCGGGGGTGGGAGGAGTGGTTCGACCTCCTCGACGAATGGGGCGCGGCCGAGCGGCCGCACCCGGAGATCGCCCGGTGGCTCTCCGAGGAGCGCGGGGTCGACGGCTGGGATGCGCAGTCCGTGACCGTCGGCTACGAGCGCGCCAGCGGCCGGCGCGCCGTCGGCGAACACGCCGAGGGCTTCGCGATCACCGCCTCGAAGACCGTGGCGGTGCCGGTCGACCGGTTGTACGAGGCGTTCGTCGACGAATCGCTGCGCGAGCGCTGGCTGCCCGGGGGCGCGCTCCGCGAGCGCACCTCCTCGAGGCCGAAGTCGGCCCGCTTCGACTGGGGCGACGGCTCCACCCGGGTCCTCGTCGGCTTCACCTCGAAGGGCGACGCCAGGAGCACCCTGGCGCTCGCGCACGAGCGACTCCCCGACGCCGAGGAGGCCGAACGGATGAAGGCCTTCTGGCGGGACCGGGTCGCGGGGCTGAAGGAGCTGCTGGAGCGATGAGTTTCGCCGTGTCCACCGGTCAGGAGTTGCAGAACGCGACGCAAAGGAGGATCGAGATGAGCGAGACCGAGAGCACGACGCGGATCACCCGGGTGGGGACGGTGATCGTTCCCGTCGACAACCAGGACCGGGCGATCGAGTTCTACGTGGGCACGCTCGGGTTCGAGGTGCGCCTGGACGGCCCCTTCGGCGAGGGCCTGCGCTGGGTCGAGGTGGCGCCGCAGGGCGCGGAGACCACGATCGCGCTCGTCCCCCGGCGTGAGGGGGAGTCCTCCGGGATCGAGGTGAGCCTCGCGACCGAGGACGCCGAGGCGGACCTCGCGGAACTTCGGGCTGCTGGAGTCGACTCCGACGAGGCGCTCCTGCGCTTCGGAGAGGGCGTGCCGCCGATGTTCACGTTCCGCGACCCGGACGGCAACCGCTTCCGGGTCGTCCAAAGAGACTGACCCGTCGCCCAGGGCGAGCGGCCGCGCAGCCTCCTCGTCCGTTTCTGGAGGAATTCATCGGTCGGGCGAGCCAGACTCCCGGGATTCGTGTCAGCGGGTCCTCGTAGGGTGGCTCCGCCTTGGAAGGGGAATTCGAGGGTCGGGCCATCGGACTGCTGCGACAGATGCTCGGGCCCGAGGCCGGGTTCCGGCCGGGGCAGCTCGAGGCCATTCGGGCGCTCTATCGGGAACGACGGCGCGTGCTGGTGGTGGAGCGCACCGGGTGGGGGAAGAGTCCCGTCTACCTGATCACCACGCGCCTGCTGCGGGAGGACGGTCTCGGCCCCACGCTGCTCGTCTCGCCGCTGCTCGCCCTCATGCGGAACCAGATCGACATGGCGCGGCGGATCGGGGTCCGGGCGGCGACCATCAACTCGGCCAACAGGGCGGAGTGGGAGGAGATCAAGGAGGACATCAGCGGGAACGCGATCGACCTGCTGCTCATCTCGCCCGAGCGGCTGAACAACGCCGAGTTCCGCGACGAGGCGCTTCCCGACGTCGTGCGCTCCACGGGACTCCTGGTCGTGGACGAGGCGCACTGCATCAGCGACTGCGGGCACGACTTCCGCCCGGACTACCGCCGCATCGCCCGTGTGCTCGACCTCCTGCCGCGCGGGGTGCCCGTGCTGTGCACGACCGCGACCGACCGCGTGGTGGACGACGTGGTGGCTCAGCTCGGGCGGGACATCACCGTGCTCCGCGGAACGCTCGATCGGGAGAGCCTCGTCCTGTCCGCGGCGGCCTCCTCGCCGGGAGAGCGGATGGCGTGGCTCGTCGAACACCTTCCCTCGCTCAGGAGGTCCTCGACGTTCTGCAGGCGCCCGCGGCGGTTCGCTGAAGATCCCGGAGACCGCCCACAGCGGAGGTGACACCCGTCGGCCGGGCAGGGGCCGGCAGCCGTGACCTCCCGGTCGGTGGAATCGACTGAGGCTCCCGGAGCGTGTCGGAGGGTCCTCCTATACTCGCCCGGAAATCGCAGGAGGACCGGTGCAGGACCAGCAGATGTCAGTCGAGGCGGCCGAGGAATCGCAGAATGGCTCCGGGGAGGCGGAGGATCAGGCCCTCCGCCCGGAGCCCGTCCTGCGCGTTCCCGAGGACCTGACGCCGCTCCCGGCGGTGGATCTGGCCCTTCCCACACTGTCTCTGTTCAGCGGGGTCCTGGGCAGGCGCCGGGCCCGGTACAAGGTGGCCGTGCTCAAGACCCTCCAGGCGGACGGCTCGGGGCGGTGGAAGATCCGGCGTCTGCAGGAGGTCCTGCACTGGCTCGAGCCGGCCTCCACCACGGAGCTCGCCGCCGAGCTCCGCGCCGCCGGCGTCCTGGCCTACGACCCCGTCTCGGGGATCTACCGGCTGACCACGGAGGCCCGTGTCGTCACCGCCATCCTCGACGCCCTCACCGTGCCCGGCCTCGATCCGCGCCGCCTCATTCGGTTCCTGAGCAAGGCCATGAGCCTGGCGCTCGCGGCCGGCGCCGGCGAGGATGCGGTGTTCGGGCAGTTCGCCTCCGCCGTCGCCATCCTGCGGAGCGATCTCGACGAGCTCCGCGGCCTCATCGACGACTTCTCCGAGACGGCGCTCCTGGCCGCCGCGGAGCTGGTCCGGGCCCACGTCGACGACATGCGCGATCTCCTGGAGGAGCACGCCTCGTTCTTCGCCGAGCATCGCCACCGGACGCTGTACCTGGACCAGGAGCAGGAGGCGCTCGACCTCGTCGCCCGCCTCGGCTCGCTCTCCGCCGACGTCATCGCCGCGCTCACCGGCCGCGCCGACCAGCTCATGCGCGGCGGCCTGCGGATCGACCGCTCGGACCTCCGCGAGTTCACGTCCCGGAGCTCGGTGGGAGAGCTGGGCTCGATCGTGGAGGGTCTGGCGAGCGTCCCGCCGTTCGTGCCGTGGCTGCTCACCGGCGCGGCGTTCGACGCGCTGGAGGAGGCCCTGGGCCGGCGGCCCGCGGAGCCGCCACCCCTGCCGGAACCCATGCCGCTGGCCCGCGAGGCGCCGCCGCCGGAGGACGGCCGGGTCGAGGAGCTCGTACGCGAGTTGCTCGCGCTGTCAGGACCGGCCACCGTGGCCGAGATCGTGGTGGCCGAGGCCTGGGCCGCCTCCGTGTCCCGGCACGGAGCGCTGATCGAGGCGTACTCGCGGGACGGGACCACCTTGCCCGTCCCGGAGCATGACGAGCACGCCGTCGACGAGCCGCGACGCGGCGGCGTGTGGCGGGTGTCGCGGACCACGCTGCGCCCCCGCAACGGGAGCGGGCCGTGAGGACCCCCGAGCGGGCCGCCGCGCTGCTCGTGGCCGGGACGCTGGATCGCGCCGTGTGGCCCGAGCTCGACGACGAGGAGTTCGCCTCCGACGTTCGCCGGCGGCTCGGCGCGGTCGGCCTCGAGCTCGTCGCCGCCGCGGGGAGATGGGTGGCCCGGTCCGCCGCCGAGGAGGAGTCCGGCTTCCATCCCGCCTTTCGCCTGCACTCGGTGGAGATGGCGATGGTGGCCGCGCTGTACCTCCATCTGCGGTATCTGCCCAACCAGCCGGGCGCGGATCCGGTCCCGGGCGAGCCCTCCGTGGGCGTCGAGGACCTCGTGACGTCCTTCCCCGGGTACAACCGCGCATACCTCGAGAACCAGGTGCTCGGCCACCTCCGCAACGCAGGGTTCGTTCGGCGCGAGGAGGGGCGGCTGTATGCCGGGCCGTACCTGGCGGCCGTCGACGGCGTGGAGGCCGAGGAGCGGGCTCGCACCGTCCTGCGCCGCTTCGTCCTCGAGCGATACCTGCGCCGAAGGGCGGAGGAGGCGGCCACCGGCAACGGAGAGGTCGATCATGCCGCAGATTGAACAGGTCCAGACGGTCCACTGGGGCCCGCTGCGGCCCGACCCCGTGGATCTCGCCGTGGACGGGGTCAACGTGGCCACGGGCCCGAACGGCTCGGGCAAGACCACGCTCCTCGACGCCATCAAGCTCGCCCTCGGCGTCCAGGACCTTGCCCGCAAGCCGGCGCAGTACGTGTTCGACGGCGGCGGCGAGCCGTCGCTGCGGGCAGACCGGGCGCTCATCAAGGTGGTGTTCTCGAACCCCGAGCGGCCGGCCCGCGCCGGGCGCGTGTTCTCCGACGCCGGCCGGGGCTGCGAGCTCACTCCGTACGTCACCGCCGTGTGCGAGGTCTCCAGGGACCGGCGGCGCTACACGATCCTTCCCGGATACGTCCCGTGGGGAGGCCCCGGACGCAGCCTGAACGAGGATCTCCGCGAGCTCTCCGAGATCCCCTCGTCGCACTGGATGGGGCCCCGGCAGTGGGGCGAGCTGCTGGCCCGGGCCGGAGTCACCAGGGCTCTCCTCGGCGTCATCTCCGTCCAGCAGGGCGAGACCGACAAGATGATCGAGGGCACCCCGGAGGCGCTCCTGCGGAAGATCCTCGAGTTGACCGGGAAGCAGTCGACGCTGGAGGAGTTTCGGCGCGCCCGGGCCAAACTGGCGGAGGTTCGGGCCGCCTACGACGAGACCCTGCGCCGCTTCGACGTGGAGCGCCGCCATCTCGACGCCCTCGACGTGCAGGCCGAGCGGCACCGCGAGCTCCGTGAGCTCGAGGCCCGGCTCGACCTGGTGGAGCGCGTCCTGCTCCCGGCCGCCCGCCACGCCCGCCTGCGCGCCGACCGGAACCGCCTGGCCAAGGAGCGCGAGGGACAGCTCGAACGGCTGGCGCGCGACCGGGCGGAGATCGAGTCGCTCGACGCCGAGCTTCCCGCGCTGGCGGCCCGGTACGACGAGCTCCTGTCGGAGGCGGCGCGCCTCGGCGACGAGCTCCGCCGGGCCCGGGCGGCCCTCGAGCGGGCGGCGAGGGAGGAGGGCGCCGCCCGGTCACGCCTCGATGACGCCCGCGCTGCGGTGGAGGCGACGGGGCCGGTGGATGTGGATGCCGTCGAGGAGGCGGAGCGCGCGGCCGTGGAGGCCGGGCGCGCGACACACGAGGCGAGCGAAGAGGCCGGGCGCATCCGTGGCGAGCTGGCAGAGCTCCGCGCCGGTCGGCCGGTGCGACCTCCCGGCCTTGATGCCTTCCGGGCCGACCTGGAGCATCGCGGCATCGCCACGGGGCTCGTGGCCGAGCGGGTCGAGGTCCCCGGCGGGGTCGCGGCCGAGGCGGCGCTGGGCGACGGCGTGTGGACGGTGGTCGTGCCGCCGGAGCGGTTCGAGGAGGCCGTCGAGGCGGCGGTCGAGCGCGGGCATCGCCTCCCCGTGGCGGCTGCCGGGGAAGGCGCGCCGACCGGGGCCCTGGCCGGCGCCACCGGGTTGGAGGACGCCCTCGGCTACCTCGAAGAGGCGGATCTCCCCCTGGAGGAACGCCGGGGCGACGCTGCGGTCGCCGTCTCCGACCGTGGGATCGTCCGGGGCCGGTTGTGGGCGGCCTTCCGCGCGCCCGATCGGCCGGTCCTCGGGGCCGCCGCCCGCGACGCCGCCATCGCCCGGGCCGAGGCTCGCCTCGTGGAGCTCCAGACGTCGCTGCCGGTGCTCCGGGACGCCGCCGCAGCGGCCGGCGAGCGGGCCCGAACGGTCCGGGCCGGCCTGGAGGCCGCGACCCGCATCCCGGGCCTGGAGGAGGACGTGCGGCGGGCGGCCGCCTCCCGCGGCGAGGTCGAGTCGTCGCACGAGGAGCTGACCGCCGCGCTGGCCGTGGTCGGGCCGGAGCAGGGCCGCGTGGAGCAGGGCCTGGCGGCGAAGCGGGCACGCCGCGAGGAGATCCACCGCCGCATCACGTCCGAGGCGGAGCCCCGGCTCGTCACCTACGACCGCCAGCTTGCCGACGTCGACGCCGAGCTCGAAGCGCTGGCGCTCACCGACGAGCAGGCTGCCGTCGACGAACCTCCGAGCGAGGAGGTCCTGACGCACGAGCGCGGCGACCTCACGGCCCGGCTCGCGGACGAGGTCCGGTTCCCGCCCGAGGTCCGCACCGAGCTCGTGCTGGCCCATCGCGACGACCAGGCCCGGACTGTCGAGGAAGTCGAGCGGCTGGTGCAGGGGAGGCGGCAGGACCTCGACGCGGTGGCCGCGGAGGTCGATCGGGCGCGCGAGGCCTACGACCGCCACATCCGGCAGATGGTCCACCTCCTGGCGGGCCAGTTCCGCGAGGTGTGCGTGCAGGCGGGCATGGAAGGCACCATCGACATCGTGCCGTCGGACGTGGAGGGCGAGTTCGGCGTCGACGTCCGGGTGGCGCACGGGCCGGGAGAGCCGAAGCGGTCCTACCAGAGCGCCGCCCACTCGGGAGGCCAGCGGGCCAAGATCTCGATCCTGCTGCTGCTGGCGACCATGGGCCTGGAGGGTTCGGCCGACCTCCTGATCATGGACGAGCACATCGCCCACCTGGACTCGGTCAACATCGACTACGTGGCCGAGGTCATGCGCGCGTTGAAGCACCGCGTGCAGTTCATCCTGGCCACTCCGACGAACGCCGAGGCGGGGCGGCTCGGCTGGTGCGACCATCAGCTGGCCTTCTATCCGAGGCTGGCCGGCGAGCACTACGCGCCGCCCGTCCGCCTGTTCACGCGGATGCCGGAGAACGGCGAGCGGTACGCGGCGATGGGCCAGCTCAGCCTGGAGGGGTGACTCGACGGGCGTGCGCGTCGAGCGGTCGGAGATCGAGCGCGGCGTCCTCCTCCGTGTCGTCGAGGAACCGCGGGTCCGCTACCCGGCCCGGCCGGTGCGCCGGACCCGAAGCCCCGCCGGGAGCCCCGATCCCGACGCGCTGCTGACGCGGTTGGGTCCCGAGGGGGCCGCCATGGCCACTCGGGTCCTCCGGGAGGGAGCCCGGGGGTGGCGGCGGTGGTCGACCCTCCGCAGGCGGGCCGGGGATGCGTTCTCCCCGTTCGCGGCGGAGGGCTTGCTCGACGACCTGTGCCGCGAAGCGGGGCTCGTCGTGGAGGACGCGTGGCGGCACGGTGGGTGGGCCCCACAGCGATTCGCGGTCGACCCGAGTGTCCGTCCCTGGCTCGGTGTGCTCGACCCCCAGGCGCTGCGTGACGAGCTCGCCGCCGAGCTGACGGCCGAGCCCATGCGGAGGGCCCTCGAGAGGGGTCCCCCCGGGGTGGACTGGCGTTCCTTCGCCTTCGTTCTCCGCGCGGGAGAGCGATTGCTCGACCTGGCCGAGCACGGCATCCGCCCCGGAGCCCGAGAGCTGGCGGGGCTCATCGACCACACGAAGGCGTGGACCCCGCGCCGCCGGGCGCTGCTGGAGGAGATCGTGGGGCGGCCGTTCGACGAGCTCGTGGCGAAGCAGGACCGTCAGATCGGCATCCGCGGGCCGCTGCGGCACCGGGAGGCGGCGCTTTGGGCCTCCTCGATCGCATCGGTGGACCTCGCCGTGGACGAGCGGGCTCGGGGCCTGCTGCTGGTGGAGAATGCCGAGACCTTCCGGCATCTCCTGCCGCTGGCCGATGAAGGGTGGATCGTGCTGCACGTTCCCGGCGGCCCCCCACCGGCGGAGACCGAGCTCGTCTCCCGCATCCTCGCGCTGGCTCCGGGCCTCGAGGTCCAGGCGGTCTTCGACCTGGACCCGGCCGGCATCGGGATCGCGCTCCTGGTCGCCGAGCGGGCGGGGACCGCCCTGCACGCCGATGCCATGACCCCCGAACTGCTGGGGTCCGCACCGCGGCGCGTACCCCTGACCCCGTGGGACATCGAGCGCCTGGAGCACCTGCGGGGGCGGTCGGGACCCTTCGAGCCCCTCGTCATCGCCCTGTCGGCACTCGGTGCCAAGGCCGAGCAGGAGACCCTCCAGCGCCACCTGTTGGCGATCTTCCGCGGGCACACCTGAGGAGGGAAGGGCCGTGCTGGCGGCGGACGCGCTCGACCGCAGGCTGAGGACCCGGACACCCGACGCGCCATCACGTCCGGCCGGGTGTGTCTGGTCACGCCGTACCGGCCGTCCGCCGGGTTCAGCGTGGCGAACGCCATGGGTCGCAACAAGCTGATCTCTGGCTGCGTGGAGGTCCAGGCCCGGGACGAGATCGGGCGCATCCCTCAGGGGATCTCGCCGCCCGTTGCTCGAGGACCTCGGGATCCCTACCGCACCGCGACCAGCTGGACCTCCATGTAGTAAGGGTCGGCGGGATTCCCGCTTGCGTCGTGAACGTAGACGTCCCAGACGTCTGCGATCTCGCTCAACCCCTGTGCGTAGAGGGCCGTCGACGACCGGGCGTCTGCGTTCACGAAGAGGATGTAGTCGCCGGTTGCTCCGGGAAGTGCAGGAGTGACGACTCTCATCCTGTAATGGCCGGTGCCCTCCTTCGTCATCTCAGGCGTGCCGCCGTTGCAGGCGAACCCGCCCTCACCGCCGAACCGGTTGGGCGCCACGTACGTCGGATCCGCCGGAAGCTGAGGCGCGTACCACAAAGCCACGACCGCAACGCTTCCGGGACGGCAACGGCTCACGAAGGATTTCGCGTGCTTCCCGTCGAGCAGGTCCGCGTTCAGATGCGCGATCCTCGTGCTGTTGTGGCCCACGGAGAGGGGCGCGGCTCCCATGTTCGCCACGAACTTCGCCGCCGGCTTCCCTCCGGAGTTCCTCGCGACGAACGCGGCCCCGGTGGTGACGGAGGAGCGCAAGCTGGTCGTTTTCCCGGCGGTGTTTGCGGCTCCCAGGATGAAATTCCCTCCCGTTGCCGCGTACGTCGTGCCGCCGAGGGCGACGAACAGCGCGATGAATGAGATGACGAGCGACGGCGACGGCCGGCGCCCAAGACGCTTGGACATGCCCCATCTCCCTTCCTACTTCGGTTCGGGCGCGGCCACGTTAGTCGGTCGGGGTGTGTGCATCAAGGCTCTCGCCTGGGACCGATGGCCGGTCGCTCGGCCTGGAATCCTTCTACGAGCGGCCCCGGGACGAGGTGGCCATCGCCGCGCGCGCCCTCCTCGCGCTGCCGGCCGTGACCGTCGTCGATCGAGATCTCTTGCTCCGCGCGCTCGAGCACTACGAGTCGAACCGCCTGGACTTCGCCGAGGCATATCTGGCGGCGGCGGCGGAGCTATGGGGGATCGACCGAGTCGTGTCCTTCGACAAGGGCCTGGATCGGGTCACCACCGTCGAGCGCGTCGAAACTCGGCCCACTGCTCCTGGTCGCGGTGGCGCGGTACGGCGGCGACATCGACCTGGGGGAGACCGGGGGCCTGGGTGTATCTCGTCGCGATGCTCCTGGAACTCGCCATGGGCGTGGCCGGCCTGCTCCTTGAGCGCCGGGCAGGCCAAGCTGTCAGGGAACGAGAGCGGAACGTCGTCGTGTTCGGCGCCGACGTCGCCCGGTGGTGCATCGAGGCGGGGCTCGTGGACGAGATCCTCGTCCACGCCGGATCCGGTGCCCGCGACGGCGCCCAGGCGTCGTTCGACCAGGGTCAGTAACCGCCGTAGCCGAGGCCGGTCGGGGACGCTCCGCCGGCCCCGCCCTTCGCGCTCTGCCCGTCCGGGGTCACCGCGAACCACACGCCCGAGATGCCCTGGCCGTTGCTCTGGCCGGGCCCGGAGTCGCCTGAGAACGTGTACAGGGGCACGTCGTCGTAGGTGACCTGCGTGATGCCGTCGGGGCGCTTCACGGTCCCGACCGTCCCCGTGGCGCCCGGCCCACCCGTCGGGTTCCCCGACGTCACCAGCGGCGGCCACGTCGTGGCGCAGGAGCCGGTGCACATGATGTTGGAGGTCGTCTCGCCGGTCAGCCGGTAGAGCGTGAAGCCTCGGGAATCGACGAGGACCATCCCGAGGCCGCTCACGTTCTCGGCGCCGAGGGTCGCGTTCCCGGAGCCGCCGGTGGCCGAGGGCTGAACACCTCCGGCCGGGGACGAGCCTCCGGCGCCCGTCCCGCCGCTCTTTCCGCAGGCCGTCGCCACAAACGCCAGGAGGATGACCGCAGCCACGGTCATCCGAACGACCCGCTGACCCGGGAGCCCGCTCATGAATCGCCTCCTCGTGTTCGCCGTCGCCCGCAGGCCTTGCGGGTATACGTCCCGCCGCGGGATGGGGATGTTGCGGCGTCGTGGACCTTCAGCTATGGGCACATTGTGGGCGTGGACGGCGACGTGAGCCTGGCCGAGGGCGGCGGTTCCAGATACGGCGGTCAGGCGTCGGTGGCGGAAGCGCGAACCCCTCGCTCGGTTCCCAGCCTGGAGACTCGGTCCAGCCAGGGCTTCGCGCCCAGCTGCTCGAAGATCTGGGTGGCCTCCTCGAGGCCGCTGTCGGCTTCGGATGAGCGGCCCTGCTGCGTGAGCCACTCGGCGTGTTCGAGGAGGGTCACGGCGAGGTCGAAGAGCATCTTGATGGCCCGGAAGCCCAGGACGGCGGCCAGGAAGCCGGGTTCCACTGACTCGTCGTCGCCTCGGGCGGCGGCCAGGCGGGCGGCGAATCTGGCGGCGTGGGCGCGGAGGTACGGCGTCACCAGGCCGGGGCGGGCGCTCTCCACGATCCCGAGCAGCTCCTCCGCCTTCGCCGCGTCGCCCAGGTCGAGCGCCGCCTCCAGGGCCTGCACCAAGGCCCGCTTGACCTGCTGGGACGGGAGGCCGATCCGCTCCCGGCTCGCCAGGGCGGCCCCGGCGGCCGACAGCGCCCCTGCCGCGTCGCCCTGCCCCCGGAGGAGCTCGGCCTCGGACACCTCGAACAGCACGCGAAGCTCCTCGTTGGCCGACTGCCCAACGTCCTGACGGGACCGGAGCACGGCCGCGGCGGCGTCGAACTCGCCCTTGCGGGCGTGCACGGGGACGAGGTCCAGCAGGCCCGCGGCGGCCCAAGGCAGCGATGAGATCTCCTCCGTGGCTCTGGCCTCCTCTGCCGACGCGAGGGCCTTCTCCCACCGGCCCAGCGCGACCAGGGGGTAGATCCAGCCGGTGAGCCACGAGATCTCCGACTGCCGGTTCCCCGTCCGGCGTGCGAGCGCGAGTGCCTCCTCCGCCATGTCGAGCTCCTGCTCGAACCGGTCGAGCGACTCCAGGGCCACCCCGAGGTTGTTGTAGGCCCTGGCCGCAGCGGCCGGGAGGTTGTGATCCAGCGCCACCTCCAGGGCCCGGCGCAGCAGGAAGGTGGACTCGTCGAGCCGCCCCGCCCGCTGAAGCCCGATGGCCCGGCTGGACAGGGCGTGCGAGTACACCTCGGGCAGTTCCAGGTGCTCTGCAAGCTCGAGCGCCTCCTCCAGGAAGGGGAAGGCCTCCTCGTGGCGCCCGGCGATGGCCAGCAGTCTGCCGAGCTGGGCGGCCACCGTGGCCCGATCCCGATCGGGCTCGTCGCCGGACAGCACGGCGTGCGCCCTGCGGGCCCGCTCCACCGCCTGTTCCAGGTGGTCCTGGGCGAAGTCGATCTCGGCGAGGCGGGCCTGGACACGCGCTGCGGCATGGCCCTGCCCGGACTCCTCGAACAGCCGGGTCGACGTCTCGTAGTCGGCCGTGGCCTCCTCCGGCCGGCCCCGGAGGAACGCCATCCGGCCGGCCCACTCCGCCAGCTCGGCCCGCTCCACACCGATGTCGGCGATGGCCGCGGCCTGGCGGAAGTAGGTCTCGGCCTCCTCGACGGCGGCGAGCGACACGGCGCGTTCGGCCGCGCGAACCAGCATCCGGCGGGCCCGACCGCGGATCTCGCCGGCGTCGGGGTCGTCCGGCGCCAGCCGGTACGCCTCGATGTAGTGGGCGGCCACGACCTCAACGATCTCCTCCTCGTCCGCCCCCCAGGCCCGCTCGAGGTATGCCGCCACGCGGAGATGCTTGTCCTTGCGGTCGCGCTTCGACAGCGTGTCGTAGGCCACCGTTCGAACCAGGTCCTGGAGGAACCCGTACTGGCCGCGCTCCGGCGAGCGGGGATCGGCCTGCACCGACAGAACCTCCTTCGCCACCAGGGCCGCCAGCAGGGGCTCGAGGTCGCGCTCGGGTAGTCCGGACAGGGCGGCCAGCGACGCCCGCGTGAACGTCTTGCCCAGGACCGAGGCGTCCTGCACGAGCTGCCGCTCGCCCGGGCCGAGGCCGTCCAGCCGGGCCGCGATGAGCGCCTGCAGGGTCTCGGGGACCTCCAGGTCCTCCACCAGCCCGGTCGGCCGGTACACGGCCCCCTCCTGGACCAGCAGGCCCCGGTCGAGCAGCATCCGCACGGTCTCGACCGCGTACAGGGGCACGCCCTGGGCCCGGTCGAGGATCTTCGCGGTGAGCTCCCCTGGAAGGCCGGGGACGAAACCCCTGAGCAGCCCCTCCATCGCGGCGGGCGCGAGCGGTTCGAGCGAGATCGACGTGGCGCGGGTGCGCGTGGCCATGGGGCCGCCGACATCCGGCCTGGCCAGCGTCATGACGAAGATCGGGAACCCGCGCGACCACTCCAGGAGGTGGTCGATGAACTCCAGCAGCGAGGGGTCCGCCCACTGCACGTCCTCGAACACCATGATCACGGGGTCGGATTCGGAGAGGCGCTCGAAGAACAGCCGCCATCCGGCGAACAGGTCGCTCTTGTCGGGGGCCGTCCGGTCCTCCAGCCCGATCAGGTGGGCCAGCCGCGGTTCGACGAACTGCTGGTCTTCCGGCGCGGGCACGAACTGCTCGACGGCCTCGTGGAGCCTGGCCAGAGCCGAGGCGCGCTCCTCGCCCTCCACGATGCCGGCCCGCCCCCGGACCATCTCGGCGAGGGCCCAGTACGTCACGCCCTCGCCGTAGGAAAGGCACCGGCCCCGGTGCCACCGGAACAGCTGCTGGAGCCCGTCGAAGTACTTGTAGAACTCCCACACCAGGCGGGACTTGCCGATCCCCGCAATGCCGGTGACCTGCACCAGGTGGGCCCGGCGGTCGTCGACGGAGGCGTGGAACAGGTCCTTGACCAACTTGAGCTCGCGGTCGCGGCCGACGAACGGGGGCTCCAGCCCCTCGGACTTCATCAGCCCGCCGACGGCGGCCACCACCCGGTGGGCCCGCCACAGCTGGACCGGCTCGGCCTTGCCCTTCAGCGTGTGGACCCCGGCGTCCTCGTAGACCACGGAGGCGTCGGTGGCCCGCTTCGTGGCGTCGCCGACGAGGACGGTGCCGGGTTCAGCCGCCGACTGGACGCGCGAGGCCGTGTTCACCAGGTCGCCGGCGACCATGCCCTGGCCGGCCGCGGCGAGGTCCACCGTGGTCTCGCCGGTCAGGACGCCCGCCCGGGCCCGCAGGCCGGGCGCGCCGACCTCTGTGCCCAGCTCCTCGACGGCCTCCACCAACTCGAGCGCCGCACGGACGCACCGCTCGGGGTCGTCCTCCTTCGCCACCGGCGTGCCCCACACCGCCATGACGGCGTCGCCGATGAACTTCTCTACCACCCCGCCGTACCGCTCGACGACGGTCCGGCAGGTCTCGAAGTAGCGCGACAGGAGGTCGCGGACCTCTTCGGAGTCGCGGCCCTCCGACAGCGCGGTGAACGCGACGAGGTCGGCGAACAGGACCGACACCAGGCGGCGTTCGGTCGCGGGCCCCGCCTGGGCGGGAACGGACTCCGTCGCCGTGGAGGAGGCCAGGGAGCTCCCGCACTCCCCGCAGAACTTCACCCGAGCCGGGTTCGCCGCGCCGCACGCGGGACACAGCCGCGCCAGGGCAGCGCCGCACTCGCCGCAGAACTTGCGCCCGGCGTCGTTCTCGCTGCCGCAGCTGGAGCAGATCACCGTTCCCCCCGGCGAAGTCGCCACACCGGGACAAAGGGTACGCCGTCCGTGGACCGCCGGTCGAGGGGTCGATGGAGGCTGGGAGGCTGCGTTCGGTGCCCTCGAGGACCAGCGGGTGGGGGCACGGACGACACGGGTTAGCGGCGAACCGCCGTGCCCGCGGTCCGCTGGACGCGGTCCAGCCAGGCGGTCGCGCGGAGGCGCTCGAAGGCCGCCGCCGCTTCGGCAGCCAGCTCGCGCGCCGAATCCTCGTCCGCTCCGTCCTGCTGCGCCAGCCATTCGTGGTGTTCGGTCTGGACCACCGCTCGTTCGAACACGCAGCGCAGCTCCCCGAGCGTGGCCTCGGCCGCGCGGTAGCCCGACTCCGCCTCCTCGGCGTCGCCGCGCGCGGCGGCGAGGGCGGCGCGGAACCTGGCCAGGTGAGCCCGCGCGTAGGAGTGGAGATGCCCGGGCGGCGTGGCGGCCAGGATCTCGAAGATGCTCGATGCCTCGTCCAGGTCACCGAGGGCCAGGGATGCGTTCATGGCGTTCGTCCAGCATTCCCGGATGGCGGTGTGGTTGGGGCCGAGCTTGTCGAAGTGCGCCAGGCCGCTCTTCGCGCGTTCGAGAGCCTGCCGGTACCGGCCCGTCCCGACGTCCACCGTGGACACCACGCCGGCAGCCGAGGTGGTGGTCTGCACGTCGGAGCTGTCGAGCACCGGGAACCAGAACCTCGAGATCAGCTCCTCCGCTCTCCCGTTCTCACCGCGGGCCAGGTGGATCGGGACCAGCGCCCCCACCGCGATGGACGTTCCCACGCGGGCGCCCGGGGTCTCCTCGGGGTCGGCGATCTCCGCCGCCGTCCGCTCGGCCGCGTCCCAGTCCCCCAGGTAGAAGTGGCTGTACGTGAGGTGGCCGAGGAGCCACCACTCGGCCCACCGGATCCCCACTCTCCTGGCCAGCGCGATGCCGTTTCGCTGGTACGCGAGGCCGTCGTCGATCTGGAGCGTCTCGCCCATGTAGTTCGACAGGTTGATGTAGCCCCGCAGCGCGGCGGCCGGCAGGTCGTTGTCCAGCGCCACCTGCAGGGCATGCTTCAGCAGCGCCAGGGCCTCCTGCCTCCGCCCCCGGCTCGACATCACCAGGTGCTTCGTGTTCAGGGCCTGGGAGATCGTCTCCGGAAGGGGGAGGGCCTCCGCGATCTCCAGCGCTCGGTCCACCCGTTCCAGGGCCCGTTCGGCGTTCCCCTGGAAGAACTGGAACCGCGCCAGCTCGGCGAGGAGCACGGCGAGGTCGGCGTCGGGCTCCTCGTCGCCGAGGACCGCATAGGCCTCCTCCATCCTGCGGACGGCCTCGTCGACCTGGTCGTTCGTCCACAGGGCCTCGGCCAGCCGGGCCGAGGCCCGGGCGGCCGCGTGCGTCCGTCCCGCCTCCGTGAACAGCCGGACCGCGTGCTCGTACAGGGCCAGGCTGGCCTCGCTGCGCGCGCCGCGGCTGGCCATGGCCCCGGCCTGCTCCAGCAGCTCGGCCCGTTCGACCGGGTCCGTGGTCAGCTCGGCGGCTCGCTCGAAGTGGCGCTGGGCCTCCTCCGTCGCGGCGAGCGACGCGGCCCGGTGGCCCGCTCGCACCATGGCCGCTCGGGCCCGGTCCAGGATGGCCGGCGCGTCCGGAGCCTCGGGGGCCGCGCGATGGGCCTCCACCAGGTGCACCGCCACCACCTCGATGACCTCGCCCTCGTCGTGGTCGGCTCCCCCCTGCAGGTACTCGGCCGCCGCGAGGTGGCGGGCCTTGCGCTCCCGCTTCGACAGCGTCTCGTAGGCCACCCGGCGCGCCAGGTCCTGGAGGAACCCGTACTGGCCGCGCTCCGGCGAGCGTGGATCGGCCTGCAGCGAGAGCACCTCCTTCCGCACCAGTGAGGTCAGAAGCGGTTCCAGCTCCTCCTCCGGGATGCCGCCGATCGCGGCCCCCCCCTGCCGCGTGAACGTCTTGCCGAGGACGCTCGCGTCCTGCAGGAACCGCCGCTCGGTCGGATCGAGCCCGTCCAGGCGCGCCGCGATCAGCGCGTGGAGGGTCTCCGGGACGTCCAGGTCGCCGACGTCACGTGCCGGGCGGTACTCGTTCCCCTCGCGAACCAACACGCCGCGGTCGATCAGCATGCGGACCGTCTCGACGGCGTACAGGGGCACGCCTTCCGCGCGGTCCAGGATCCGGCCGCGAAGCTCGGGCGGCAGGCCCGGCGCGAGGCCGGAGAGCAGGGCGTCCATGGCCGAGGGCGGCAGCGGGTCCAGGTACAGCGACGTGAAGTTCCGCTTGTTCGCCGCCCAGCCGGGATGGCGCTCGGCCACCTCCGGGCGGGCCAGCGCCAGGACGAACAGCGGGTGGCTCCGCGACCAGTCCAGGAGGTACTCGATGAAGTCGACCAGGGCCGGTTCGGCCCACTGCATGTCCTCGAACACGAGCACCACGGGGAACCGCTCGGTCAGGCGTTCGAAGAACAGGCGGGCCGCGGCGAACAGGTCTTCCCGCTCGCCGGCCGTGCGGTCCTCCAGGCCCAGGAGCTGCGCCAGGCGCGGTTCGACCCACCGGCGCTCCTCGGGGTCGCGGACGTGCTCCTCCACCGAGCCGCGGAGCTTGGCCGCTGCGGACGCGGGGTCCTCGCCCTCCGCGATGCCCGCCCTGCCCCGGAGCATCTCGGCCAGGGCCCAGAAGGTGACGCCCTCGCCGTACGCCAGGCACCGTCCCCGGTGCCAGTAGATGGTCGCCGCCAGTCCGTCGATGTACTTGAAGAACTCCCACGACAGTCTCGACTTGCCGATCCCGGCGACCCCGATCACCGAGAGCAGGTGGGCCGTCCCCTCGTCGGCCGATGCGTGGAACAGCTCCTTCAGCAGACGCAGCTCCCGGTCGCGGCCCACGAACGGGGCCTCCAGGCCGGTGGATCGGAGGGCGCCGCCCCGTCCGCCGATCACCCGCACGGCCCGGTAGAGCCGGGTCGGCTCGGCCTTCCCTTTCAGCTCGTGGGTCCCGGCGTCCTCGTAGATGATCGCCGCCTCGGTGGTCCTTCTCGTCGTCTCGCCGGCGAGCACCGTCCCCGGCGCCGCGGCCGACTGGATCCGCGAGGCTGTGTTCACCATGTCGCCCGCCACCATGCCCTGGCGATCGGCCTGAAGGTTCACCGCGGCCTCTCCGGTGAGGACGCCGGCGCGGGCCGCGAGGTCCGGTGTGTTGAGCTCGGCTCCGAGGGCGGCGACGGCCTCCACCAGGTCCAGCGCGGCGCGGACGGCCCGTTCGGCGTCGTCCTCCTGCGCGGTGGGTGTGCCCCATACCGCCATGACTGCGTCGCCGATGAACTTCTCGATGGTGCCGCCGTAGCGGTCGATGAGCCTGCGGCAGGTGTCGAAGTAGCGGGAGAGGAGGTCCCGGACCTCCTCGGCGTCGCGGGACTCGGACAGCGTGGTGAACCCGACCAGGTCGGCGAACAACACGGAGACCAGCCGTCGTTCGGAGTCCGGTTCGGCCGCCTGGGCGCGCGGCGTGGCCCCCGCCACCAGCGCCGCCCCGCACTCCCCGCAGAACTTCATGCCGGACGTGTTCGACGCGCCGCAGGTGGCGCACACGAGCGAGAGCGGCGCCCCGCACTCCCCGCAGAACTTCCGCCCGGCCTCGTTCTCGGTGCCGCAGACGGAGCAGATCACGCAGTCATCCTCCCGCAAGCCCCTGGTCTGGAGGTCAGGGTAGCGAAGGCGTCCCCCAAGGGATAGGGGATCGGGGGAGCGGGAGATCGTTGCGGATCAGACCCGGATCACCTCGACCGGGACGCCCTCGTAGTCTCGAGCTGCTCGACTGGACGAATCCTCGCCGGGTTCAGCGCGGGAGCAGCAGCAGCTTCCCGGTGGTGCGGCGGGCCTCGAGGTCCTCGTGGGCCCGCCGGGCCTCCTCCAGGGGATGGCGGCCGCCGATCCGCACCCGGAGCCGCCCGTCCAGCACCCAGCCGAAGACTGTCGCCGCGCGCTCCAGGAGCTCCTCCCTGGTCGCGGTGTAGTGCTGCAGCGTCGGCCGCGTGAGGAAGAACGAGCCCTCGTTCAGCCGCGCGAGCTCGACGGGCGGCGGCTGGCCGCTCGAGGTGCCGTAGACGACGAGGTATCCGCGCGGGCGGAGACTTTCCAGGCTCCCCTCGAACGTGGACCGCCCCACCCCGTCGTAGACGACCGGCACGCCGGTACCGTCCGTGAGCTCGCGAATGCGCTCGGCGAAGGAGTCGTAGTCGATGACCTCGTCGGCCCCGGCCTGCCGCGCCAGTTCGGCCTTCTCGATCGAGGAGGTGGTCGCGATCACACGGCCGCCGCGCAGCTTCACGACCTGGGTCAGGAGCAGCCCGACCCCACCGGCGGCGGCGTGCACCACGACGGTGTCGCCCTCGGAGACCGGGTAGGTGGAGGTCGCGAGGTAGTGGGCGGTCATCCCCTGCAGGAAGACGGCGGCGGCGATCTCCTCGCTCAGCCCGTCCGGAATGCGGACGGCTTTCGACGCCGGTACGGAGACGACCTCCGCGTAGCTCCCCGGGGCCTGCCACCAGACCACCCGGTCGCCGGGGCGGATGCCCTCGACGCCGGGCCCCACCTCGCGAACCGTGCCGGCGCCCTCCACGCCGGCCGGGATGGGGGTCGGCGCCGCGTACGCTCCGAGGCCCCGGCGCTCGTAGACGTCGCGGTAGTTCACCCCGGCGGCCGCGACCTCGACCACCACCCGGCCCGGTTCCGCCGTGGGCTCGTCGACCTCCCGAACCTCGAGGACCTCCGGACCGCCGTGCTCCCTGATGACCACCGCTCGCACGCCCGCTCCTTCGTCCGATCCGAACGTACCGCCTGCGCCGCGTGTCCGTCTCTGGCGGGGAGCGGGGTTCCCCCCGCGTGCCTTCCAGGCGGACGGGAGGAGACCGTTGGAGATCGGGATCTACACGTTCGCCGACGTCGGGACCGACCCGGGGTCCACATCGATGAGTTCACGCCTTCCCGAGGGTCTCATTGGTGATGCATCCCTGGCGGCCGCATCCCGAGCGGGGCACGATCGTTCTCGTCATCGAGGGGCGGATCGCTCGCTCGGGCATCCCGGGGCTGTGCGAGCGCGTTCGTGACGTGCTCGAGGGCTGCGGCGAGGAGCTCGTGGTGTGCGACGTTGGAGGGATCCTCGATCCGGACGTCGCCACGGTCGACGCGCTTGCTCGGGTGCAGCTCACCGCTCGACGGATGGGGCGCCGGATCCGGCTTCTCCACGCGTGCTGGGAGCTCACGGACCTCGTGGACCTGATGGGGCTCGCCGGAGTGGTCCGGACGGAATTGGCGCTACCCCTCGAAGCGCAGCGGCAGGCCGAACAGCGGGAACAGCGTGTCGGTGTCGAGGAAGAACGTGATCCCGCTGATCCGACCGCCTGAGAGCTCCAGCACCTGGAGCGACCACGGCTCGTAGCCGCCGTTCGGGTCCGGCTTGTACTGGCCGAAGGCGGGCGAGCCGTTCGCCACGACCGGGACCAGGCGCGAGCCCTCGCAGCCGATCCCCGGGCCCAGACACCACCGGCGGATGTCGTCGTGGGTCTGGAGCCACAGCTCGTACGGGGGCATGTTCCACGTGGCGTCCTCGCGCAGCAGCGACGTCAGCGAGTCCATGTCGTAGGACTCGAACGCCCGGATGTAGCGGGCCAGGAGGTTCCGCTGGTTCTCGTCCAGGGGTTCGTGCCATCCGTCGTCGGTGACCGGGTGCGCGGCGAGCGTCGCCCGGGCCCGCTGGAGCGCGCTGTTGACCGAGGCCACGGTGGTGTCGAGCAGCTCCGCGACCTCGCTGGCCTTCCATCGCAGGACCTCCCGCAGGATCAGCACGGCCCGCTGCCTCGGGGCCAGGTGCTGCAGCGCCGCGACGAACGCGAGGCGGATGGACTCGCGCTGCTCGGCGAGCTCGGCCGGGTCGCCCGACCTCTCCACCGGCAGCACGCGGCCGTCGGGGATCGGCTGGAGCCAGGTGACCTCCGGGAGCGCCTCGCCGAGCGGCCCGTCGGCGGTTCCCGGACCCCCCAGGTCCATGGGGCGGGCCCGGCGTTCGCGACCCTTCAGCATGTCGAGGCACACGTTCGTGGCGATGCGGTACAGCCAGGAGCGCAGCGACGCCCGGGCCTCGAAGCGGTCGAACCCCCGCCACGCCCGGAGCAGCGTCTCCTGGACGGCGTCCTCCGCCTCGAAGGCCGAGCCCAGCATCCGGTAGCAGTACGCGGTCAGCTCCACCCGGTACCGCTCCAGCTGGGCCATCGGCTCGTCCGGCCGAAGCGCCTCGCCCGAGTGCTGCTGCGTCGTGACCTCGTGCAACTGCCTGCCTCCTGTGGACCGGGGTCCACCCAGTATGAACGGCTCTCCGCGAATCAATCATCCCCCCACCGATGAGCGGCGCTCGGGAAGGTCTCCATGGACGGAGAAGTTGCGACCGGTAGTCGGCTGACGCTGGAACGCCGGAACGCCGCCTCCGTGCGGTCGGGGTCCGGCCGGGCTCAGCAGCCGTGCTCGATGAGGCCGGTCGAGCCGATCGGGTGAACGGCCGTTCCGACCGCCCAGACGTTCGTGCCGGTCGGCGTGGTCACGCCGAAGAGCCGGTTCGCGCCCGTCCCCGAGTTCGGGCTCGACACGACGCTCCACTTCCCGCCCGCGAAGTGGGCGATGAGCGTCCGCCGGACGAAGCTGTTGCTGTCCCGCTCGCCCACGGCCCACGCGTTGGTCGCCGAGACCGCGCTCACGAAGCCCAGCCGGATCCGGAGCGACACGGAGGATCGAAACGATCGGTTCAAGACAGTCTCCCTCTGCGAGTGGGGTGGCCTCGGGGCATCGGCCAAGCGGCGCCGCCCGAGCGCCGGTCGACGCCGACTCTACCGGAGGCGCCCGATGGGTGACCCGGCCGGCGAACCGTTGAGGGATGCGCGGCCGCGATGCACCACGCGGCCGGTGCCTACGGGGGCGTCGAGGGGCGGTAGTCGACGCGGAAGAACGAGTGGACCGTGGCCTCCGGCGAGGCGGCGACCGCGATGGGGCGGGTCGGGGAGGCGATGGGGAGGGACAGCGTGACGTCGTCGCGGTCGGGCCAGTTGGGGTCGTAGATGTGCAACGTCAGCTGGGTGCCATCGAGGTCGTAGGCGTACGCCAGGACCTGGTGGTCTTCCTTCAGGTCGTAGGGGTTGAGGGACTTGATCTTGACCAGGCCGAGCGGCGAAGGGCGGCCGGCGTCGATGTCCGCCTGGATCTTGGGCCATTCGTTCCGGACCATGCGCCAGGCTCGGCCGTGCGGGGCCAGGCCAACGCGGCTCCAGAGCGTTTCTCGGTCCGGGAGCGCCGGGTTCATGAGCTCGAGGTACTTCACGGGGCCCCAGGGCAGGTGGAAGCTGTCGAACAGCCGCCGCACCAGGTAGTCGAACAGCGGGCCCTCGCTCGGGGGCTCGGTGTCCTCCGGTGGCTCCCGTCTGGCCTCGAAGTAGTCCCTGACCGCGAAGGCCATCCCTCCGCACAGCCCGTTCGAGGCGTCGCCGATGGGCACGCTCACCACCCCGGGGATGCCGATGTGTCGCACCGGCACGTGCGGGAAGTCGTTCGCGAAGCGGAAGCCGTGCGTCGAGGGCAGGAACCCGGGCACCCTCCAGCTGGGCATCGGGCGGATCCCTCGTCTACTCCAGGGACTTCCGGATCGCGATGATGTCGTCCTCGTGCCGCCAGCCGGCGCGGCGGGGGCCGGCGTCGGCCGGCTCGGGGCGACGGAACCGGCGGTCCATCTGCCCCAGGACGAACTCCCGCGCCCGCTGCTCGTCCTCGCTCGGCCTGGGCAGGTGCGAGGCCAGGGCCTCCCAGTCGGCGTCTGACCACGTGGCCGGCGTCGGCCGCTTCGGGAGCGTGACCTCGTCTCGCTCCGCCATCGCCACCGGCGGCGTTTCCCCGGTGGTGAGCCTGGCCAGGTCGTCGATGAGCAGCACGTTCATGTCGCCCGGGCCCATTCCAGGCGCGGCGTTGGGGAACGAGGTGAAGTTGAACTCGCCATCGCTGTACTGCCACATGTGGGGCTCGGGGAACCCGATGTCGTCCGTAGGACCCAGCTCGTCGTTGTAGCGGGGGACCCACGCGAAGTCGCACCCCATGGACGACGTGATGCCGAGGTCGCGGAGCATGGAGCGCCCGTACCTGATGACCTTGTGGCCCTCCAGGTGGATCTTCTCGACGTAGGCCTCGGCGCAGTCGAGGACCTGCTGGGCGGTCACGTCGTCGTTCAGCGCCCATTCGAGGTCGAAGATCGGGTGCATGTCGCCGTCTTTGAACCCTCCGGCCGCCTCCACTGTCCGCAGGAAGAACTCGGCCTGCTCCTTGCCGGGCCGGCGAACGATCAGGAAGTGGTAGGCGCCTCGCACCAGTCGCGTCTTCCCCACCACCCTCCAGTTCCGGGGGAACCAGGTCTCGGCGAACGAGTACTCCGTCCCCTCGGTCGCCTTGAGGATGCAGAACCCGAACCGGGGGTCGGCCGCGATCCTCGCGGCGGGCACCAGGTCCACGTTCTTGTGGTAGATGTCCGGACCCAGCACCGGGCTCATGGGGCGCTCCGGTCCATCACATACCTCCCTGCTTGTCCCCCTTCCGGGGGTGAGTCTTTCCGCCATCTCGACCGTCGTCCAGTCGGCCGTTGGGGCGATTCCCCGCGGTCACAGGACCACCGTCACCGAGAGCGCCACGTCGTGGCTGCCCTCGGGCGAGTCGTCGAAGATCGTCAGCGTCGCGTTGCTGGTTCCCTCGCCGAAGTCCACCGGCTTGAAGACGACCGTGATGGTGCATTCGGAGAGGATGGTGAGGGACTGGCAGTCGCTGTCGGTGACGACGAAGTCCTGTTCGTCCTCGCCGCTCTTCTGGATGTCGGTGATCGTGAGAAGGGCCGTCCCGATGTTCGTGACCGTGATCGTCGCGACGTCCTCCGAGAAGTCGGCCGTCTCCGGGACGCGGGCGTGCGGGGTGCCCGAGAGCGGGAGACTGATCGGGTCGCCGGCGTTGCTCTCGATGAGGAGCGTGGCGAGACCGGTCCCCCCCTCGATCGGCCGGGCCACGATGTCGAGGGCACAGCTGGTTTCGATGGCGATCTCCGGCTGGCAGTCGCTGGTCTCGCCGTCGATGGCGTACTCCGGTCCTTCCTCGTCGGACTGGATGGTGGCGGCGAACTCCTCCACGGGCGCGGTGCCGGTGCTCCTCACGGTGAGGCGCTGGTGCTGCCCCGCGTCCACGAAGCTCGGCAGGGTGGGCGGGTCGAGCTCCAGCCGGGGAACGTCGGGCTCCTTCCCCCTGGCGAGACCGACTCCGCTCAGGTCCACGGTCACCGGATCGCCGGGGGCGTTCGTGCGGACGACGAGCGTTGCGCTCCGGGAGCCGGGGGCTCTGGGGAGGAACGCCACCTGGATCGCGCACACCTGGCCCCGGTCCAGACCGACCCCGGAGCAGGTGTTCGCCGTGACGACGAAGTCCCTGGGGTTCGATCCCTCGAGGCGGGGTTGCCTCGCCTCCAGCGGCGCATCGCCGTCGCTCCCGATCGTGACGGTCTTCGCGCCGCTCTGGGTGTCCTGAACCTGGTCGTCGAACGGCAGCGAGCTGGGGTCGACATTGAAGGCCGGTTCGCCCGACGGCGTCTCGTCGCCGCCGATGTTCGCGATGACGACGGCTGCGCCGGCGACGAGAGCCCCGGCGGTGACCGCGATGAGGATGCGGAGCCACCACCTGGGCCTGGGCTTCGGGCCGGTGCCCTTCGGCGGCGGCGGCGGGCCCCCGCCGGCGGCGAGATCGAGGTTGCGGCGGGTCATCTCGGCTCCGTGCGCGTCCCCGAGCTGCTCCCGGATGTCCAGGGCCTGCTGCAGGGTGTTGGCGGCCAGGGCAGCGTGATCCAGGCCGAGGGCCCGGGTTCCCAGCTGGTGCAGGGCCCATCCCTCCGTGGCCCGATCGCCGAGCCGGCGGGCCGCTCCGAGCGCGCTCACCAGCACGGCCTCCCACCGGTCCCACCGGCCAGCCTCGGCCAGGGCGCCCTCGATGGCCCTGGCCAGCCGAATGGCCTCGGGCCAGCGGCCGCGCCGCTCCGCCCAGCCCAGCATCCCGGCGAGGCCGTCGATCTCCTCCAGGATCCGGGAGTGGTCGTCGCGGTGCTCCTCGGCCCACGCGGTCAGCCGCTCCAGGGCCAGGGCCGGCCACGGCGTCTCGTCGAGCGCCGCGGCCACTCCGGGGGAAGGCTGTTCGATCAGGCCGTACCGCGGGCTGCTCGACTGGATCACGCCGCGTTCTTCGAGGTCCTCCAGGACCGGGGCGGGGTCGAGGAGATCCGTCGCCTCGGCCAGGAGCTCCGCATGGAGGGGCGCTCCCGTCGCATGGAGCACGGCCCGAACCCGGTCCTCCGCGCTCGTGAGCGAGGCGGGATCGAGCACCGGTGCGGGGGGCGCTCCGGCCTCCCGCACGACCTCCTCGAGGGGGACCCCGTCGTCGCGGACCCGGGACGCCGCCTTCACCAGCTCCAGAGGGAGCCCGCCGACCGCTGCGACGAGAGCCCGTGCCGACGGGAGCTCCTCCGGCGTCAGGCTCCGGCCGAGCCGGCGCTCCAGGAGCGCCGTCGCCGCGTCCTCCGACAGGCCGTGGAGCGCCACCGCCGGGCCCTCCTCCCACAGGACGCGCTCCCGGGAGGCCAGGACGAACTGGGTGTTCGGGACGACGTTCGCCACCATCTCCACGTCGTCGCGGGACAGCCGCACGTCGTCGAGCTCCACCAGAGCGCGCACCTCATGGAGGAGCTGCCGCAGCTCGGCCTCGGTGGGCTTCAGCGGGACCGGAGTCTCGTAGAACGTCTGGAACAGGAACTGCAGGAGATCGGCGGCGGGCTGGGGGGAGGAGGAGTAGGCGGCGCCGTCCGGGAACTGGGCGGCCGGGTGGTGAGCCACGTTCCGGAGCAGGGCGGTCTTCCCCGCGCCGTCCGGCCCGGAGACCTCCACCGGAGGCCTGGTCGGATCGGGCTGGAGGAAGACCGCCGCGACCGTCCCGATCTCGGCGTCGCGCCCCACGAGGTCGGGGAAGTCCTTGGGGCGCAGGTCGATCGGAGGCCGGCGGAGCCGGGGGACCGGTCGTTCCTCCGGGGAGGTCACCGCGGCGGCCGCGCCGGCCGGATCGCGGAAGGCCAGGACCTTGTCCCCGGCGTAGACGACGCCGGACGGCTGCGGCGCCCCGCCCGGGACGCTGAGCGGATCGACCTCGGCGTGGGTGGCCACCGGGGGAGCGGCGCCCGCGACGTCGAACAGGCGTCCGTCCGGCGCGCGCAGGTACAGGACCGGCGTGGCCCATTCCACCCGGTTCCCGGTGAAGTAGACGGCCTTCCTCGCTTCGGCCAGCGCCGCGTCCACGGGATAGCCCGCGGCCAGCGCGGCGTAGAACTCCTGGGCCACCGTGGCGGCCGCGTCGTCGGAGATCTCGAACTGCATGGCCACCACCGCCGGGACCCCCTGCTGGACCAGGCCCTGGGCCGTTCCCGCGAACGGGTCCCGGGCCGAGCCCCTGGCCCCCTCGCAGGTGTTGAGGACCGCCAGCCGGAGGTGGGCGTCGTGCAGCGCCACCCCCAGGTCGTGGCCCGGGACCACCACGCCCTTCTCTCCCGGCCCCTCGAGCAGCAGCACGCCGTCCTGGTCCCGGGGGTCGAACCCCCCGTGGCCCAGGAAGTGGAAGACGTGGTACCGGGAGCCCTGCAGGCGGTCCAGCAGCGCGGGGAACGTGGCGTCGTCCAGCCGGTCCAGCGCGATCGTGCCGGCCTGGACGAGCCCAGCCAGGGCCTGGTTCAGCTTGGCCCATTCCGCCTCGACGTCGAGGGCGGGGTAGTCGGGCGGGCTGGAGATCATCACGAGCACCCGCAGGGGCGGGGTCACGGCCATCGTCCGGACCGGCTCGGGGACCTCCAGGTACCGCACCACCGGTGTCTCGGCAGAGAGCGACAGGAACCGGTCGAGCGGCCGGTTGTAGAACAGCTCCCACGGGATGCCGGACAGCGCCGGATCGAGGCGGAGGCGAAGCCGGAGGCCGGCGCCGTCCCGGGTGGTCTCCGCGAGGCTGGTTCGCAGGAGGTCGCCCACCACCTCGCGGAACACCGCCCCGAACAGCCCGCCGCCGAAGCCACGGATCCGGTCGAGCCCGGCGTTCCGGCCCGACCCCGCCGGGCCTGGGCCGGCTGCGGCGGCTCCGCGCAGCTCCTCCAGGAGCTCCTTCAGCTCGGGTTCGCCGAACGGGATGTCGAACCGCGACGTTCCCTCGCCCGCGGGCGAGGCGAACACCCGAGCGCGGTACCCCCCGTCGGATCGCTCCAGGGCCAGGTCGAAGTCCCGGTACTGGATGACGGCGCCCACCGGTCAGGTCTCCATGCCGGAACGTACAGAACCGCCGAGCGTCGCGTGGAGGACGCGCTCCATCGACCCCCCAGCCGTCTCCCCGCACCCCGCAGGCATACCGGCCCGAGTTCGCCCTTTCCGCACCGATCGGGACCAAAACTCCCGAGCGAACTCTAGTCCACCCGCCCGCGGGCGGTTCGTCGGTTTTCCGGCCCACTGTTCATGGACCGGGACCGGTGCCAGAATGCTGCCCCACGACGGGCGGGAGGTGGCGTGCGTGTCCGAGGAACTGACTCCGGCTGAGGGGACCGGGCCCGCCGCCGTCCTGGACCCCTCTCTGGTGGCTCCCGTCTTCGCGGCGGTGCACGCCGGCACCCCAGAGGTCCGGCTGGCGCTGTTCGAGGCCCTGATCAGGCTCCCGCTGGATCCCTCGGACTGGTCGCAGCTGTGCGACTACGCCACGTGGGCCATCGACTCCAAGGAGTCCGCCGCCGAGCGGTCCGGCGTGGTCGAGGCGGCGCCGTACCTGCCGGTGCGCGCCTTCCGGGAGCGGGTGGCCCAGGTGGCCGGCGACCCCGCTGACCCGGACCACCTCACGGCAGCGAGAGGTCTGGCCATCATCGGCGATGCCCGGGCTGCCCCGGCCCGTGCCGCTCAGGGCGGGCCGGTGGCGGCGGACGTCGGGACGAAGCTGGCGCCGGCGTGGGCCGCCGGAACGCCCGCCGGGTTCACCCCGCACTCGGACTCCGAGCTCGAGGCGGCCCGTTCGCGACTCGCCGCCTCGGACGTGCTGAAGGGGGCGTATTCGGACCTCGACATGCTCGACGAGCTTCCCGAGCGGCAGCCCGACCCATTCGAGGTCACGGCGCTGTTCGAGCTTGCGGGCGCGCATCAGATGTTTGCGATCACACTGAGGAACCAGCTGGTCAGGTGGATCGGTCGCTTCCAGCGGGAGTTTCGGCCGGACGCCCTCGGCCTGTTCCGGGAGTACGCACGGCGGGAGCACGACAGGATCCATTGGTACCGGTGGCAGATCGCATGGGCGGTGTCGCGCGGCGGGCTGCGTGGACTGGTGGCCGAGCTGGCGCCCGCCCTCGAATCTCCCGACCCCGACGACCCGATCGCCGCGGGACACCTGATCGCCGATGCGGCGGACTACGTGCTGGAGGGCTCGGCGCCGCAGTTCGGTGGTGAAACCGACGGACCGCCCGGCCCGGCAGTGGTGATCGAGGAGGTCGAGGCCTGGGGCGGGGCCCGCGGGGAGCTGATGGCCGAGCCGCCCGAGGAGCTGATGGCGGAACCGCCCGAAGGGGAGGCGGGCGACGCAGCCCCATCGGGCGAAGAGGTTCCGCAGGAGCACGGACGCCGGACGCGCGGGCTCGAGTTTCCCGAGGTCGAGGAGAACGGGGACGTCGCCCCTCCAAAGAAGGAAGACCGGTGGATCCTGGCCCAGGCGTATGACGCCACCGACCCGGTCCACCCGGCCGCCGTCGAGCGGGCCTTCCGGGCCGGCGCACCCCACCTCGTGCAGGTCCAGGTCGGGCCGGAACGGGCGGACATGATGCGGGCCACCGGCGGTCCCGCCATCGACGAGGTGCTGCCGGCCGACGGCACGGCGCACGACCTGGTCCTGGTGTTCGTCCCGCCGGCCGGCAACGAGGTCCAGTCGGCGCCGGTGACCCTTCCGCCCACCGGCCCCACGGAGATGCTCACCTTCCAGTTCCGGGCCGGTCCGGCGGGTGTGCCTCTCGAGGCCCAGATCGTCGTCCTGTACCAGAACCGGGTGCTGCAGACCGCCGTGCTCCGGGGACAGGTGGTGGATGACCCCGCTGCCGCCCCCGACGCCGCGGTCGAGCTCACCCTCGCCGTGATCCGGCCCGGGATGGCCGACCTCGAGGCCCGGAGCCGGTTCGACTCCGCGGTGGTGGTGAGCCACACGCCCGAGGGGAAGCCAGCGGCGGCCGGGGTCCACGACGAGAAGGTGTCCCGGTTCGATAGCGACGGGATCGACCGGGCTGCGCAGAAGATCACGTCGATCCTCACCGACCTCGCCGACAACCCGGACAAATACGCGCCGCCGCTCGACTCCGAGGGGAACGTCGGGCTCATCCGGCAGCTGACGTTCCAGGGCGTGGAGCTGTTCAACGCCATGGGGCGGTTCGTCGTGCAGGACATGGGGGGGGAGGATCTCGCCGCCATCCAGGTCCTGGTGTCCGACCCGAACGACCTCGTGCCGGTGGAGTTCGTGTACGACCTCCCGGCCCCCACGCTCGACGCCGGCCTGTGCCCGAACTGGCGGACGGCGCTCGACGAGGGCCGGTGCGATCCGGCCAACCACCCGGTGGACGGGACCGGCCTGGCCACGGTGGTCTGCCCCACGGGGTTCTGGGCGCTGTCGAAGGTGATCGAACGGCAGGTCGTGGACCGGGGCCATCCCCTGGTGGACCTGCAGGGCATGGACTTCGGCGTCCGCTCCGAGCCGAACGGCGAGCGGCCGCACCTGCCGGCGCTGACCTCGGCGCTGTTCGGGGCGAGCCAGCGCGTGGACCGGGTCAAGGACGGGCTCACCGACCAGGTCCTGGCCACCCTCAACGAGCTGACCGGCGACCGCGCGGCCAGGGCCGACACGTGGGCCGACTGGGTCCAGCAGGTGACCACGCTGCAGCCCCCGCTGCTGGTCCTGCTGTCCCACACCGAGAAGGTGCAGAGCTCGCTGGCCCTGGAGATCGGCGCCGGGGACCTCCGCGTGATGGCTCAGATCACACCGAACGTCGTGAAGGCCGCACCGGACAGCGCCCCGGTGGTGCTGCTCCTCGGCTGCGACACGGCGGTGGCCGACCGCGAGCTGCAGAGCTTCGTCTCGCAGTTCCGCGACAGCGGGGCCGCGCTGGTGGTGGGGACGGTGGCGGCAGTGCTGGGCGAACACGCCGCGCCGGTCGCCCAGGCGCTCACGACGGCCCTTCGCGACGCGGCGGCCGCGGGGGCCGCCGGGCAGGACGGGCCCACGTTCGGCGCGGTCATGCTGGACATCCGGCGGAAGCTCCTGGCCGGTGGCGAGCTGATGTCGCTGTGCCTGGCCACCTACGGCGACGCCGACTGGCGCCTGAGCGGGGGAGGCTGACGTGTTCCGGATCGAGATGCTCCCGGCCCAGCAGGGCGACGCCCTGTGGATCGAGTACGGCGATGCCTCGGCGCCGAGCCGAGTCCTGATCGACGCCGGGACACCGCCCACCCACGAGGTGGTGAAGGAGCGGATCCTGCAGCTCGAGCCGGACGACCGCCGGTTCGAGCTGCTGGTGGTGACCCACATCGACACCGACCACATCGGCGGCGTCCTCAAGCTCCTGGCAGACGACACCCTCGGGCTGGAGTTCGACGAGGTCTGGTTCAACGCGTGGCGGCACCTGGAGGCCGTCCCCACCGACCGGCTCGGGCCGATCGACGGCGAGATCCTCTCCGTGCTGCTCGACCACGCCGGCTCCCCCTGGAACGACGCGTTCGGCGAAGGGCCGGCCATGGTCCCGGCGGACGGCGCCCTGCCCTCGCACGAGCTCCCGGGCGGCATGACCCTCACGCTCCTGTCGCCGGGAGCGGAACAGCTGCTCGACCTGAAGCGGGAGTGGGCCCGCGTGATCCAGGACGCGGGGCTCGACCCGTCCGACCCCGGGCGGGCCCAGGAGATCCTGGAGCAGCTGGCCGCGAAGAAGGGGGTTCGGCTCGACCGGCTGGGGGCCGAGGAGATCGACGTGGAGCACCTGGCCGGGTCGGAGTTCGTCCCCGACCGCGCGGAGGCCAACGGCAGCACGATCGCCGTGCTGGCAGAGTTCGATGGCGCGAGCGCTGTGCTCGCCGGCGACGGGTTCCCGGACGTGATCGCCCCGAACGTCGCGCGCCTGATCCAGGAACGGGGCACCCAGAAGCTCGCGATCGACGTCTTCAAGCTCCCCCACCATGGGAGCATGCACAACATCAGCAACGACCTCCTGTCGCTGGTCTCCTGCGGCCGGTACCTGTTCTCGTCGAGTGGCGCGATCTTCGGCCACCCGGACCAGGAGGCGGTGGCCCGGGTGATCGTGAACGGCGGCTCGGAGCCGGAGCTCCTGTTCAACTACCGCACCGAGCTGAACGGGGTGTGGGACGACGCGGGCCTCATGGACGAGTTCGGGTACACGGTCGCATACCCCGCCGACGACGCCCCGGGCCTGACGGTCGACCTGTAGGCGGCGCCGAGCGCTCAGGACACCACGGCCACGAACCGCTGACGGTCCGGCATCGGCAGCAGCGGCGTCCCCAGGATCACGTGCAGGTTCGCCATGGTCAGGACGTACGCGTGGTGGAGGAGCCGGGCCGAGACGTCGGTCCCCAGCTTCGAGAGCACGGTGCCGACCGTCGAGTCGGCCTTCGCCGTCTCGGCCCATTGGGCCTCGGTGTCGCCGAGGGCGACCAGCGCGGCACGGGCCCGTTCGGCCCTGTCCGGGAACGTCGTGTCGTCCAGGAACGCCTTGGGGACCACGAACGGGCTCTCGGGGATGTGCACGAGCGCCCCGCGGAGGCCCTTCCCGGTGAGGGCGGCCCGGTCGAAGCGGCCGACCATGCCCTGCCGGCGGACGGCGGTGGTCTGGTCGTACAGGACGTCCTTGTCCTTGAGGATGGCCGCGATCTCGCCCAGGGCCGGGATGCGGGCCCGCTTGAACGGCGTCCACTCCAGCCCCGCCGAGGCGTTCGCCACGATCAACACGTCGGGCTCGTGGTGCTCCGTGGCCAGCGCGGGCCAGCACCGCTTTCGGCCGGCGAACCCCTGGCCCCACTGGTCGGCCATGTTGTCGTACACGCCTCCGTCCACCAGCACCATGTTCCGCTTCGACCTCGGCCGGTCCTCGGGGGGCGGGCAGTCCGCCGCCGGGTACTCGAATCCGTGCGGGGCGGTCGGGAGCCACCTCGGGGGGAACGCGCCGGGCAGGCACGACGAGGCCTGGACGGCGACGTGGAGCGGGAGGTCGGCCGGGACGCCCTTCCCGAACCGGTAGCCGTACACGAACGTCCCCGAGAAGTAGACCTGCTCCGCGCTCTGGAGGTCCGTGGCGCAGATCACGTGATCCACGCCCGCGTGCACGTCGCGGAGGAGGGTGGGCTTCCCGGTGGGCGAGAACACCGTCTGCGCGAACGCCCGAGCGCAGACCGTCCCCCGACGGCCGACCACCAGCGACATCCAGGCCAGCAGCGCCACGACGAACACGAGGCCCTGGACGAACCCGGGAGCGGGGACGAACCACGGGCCGACGATCGCGATCAGGGCGGTGAGCGCCAGGGTCACCAGGTAGACCTTCGTGCCGGCGGTGGCGAACAGCGTCCCCCGCTGGGCCAGCTGCTTCGCGTACGGGGCCACGGCCCGTTCGAACTCCGGGCCCGAGACGTCCCGGTACTCCAGCGTCTGGGCCACGTATCCGTTCGTGATCGAACCGCCGGACACCGACGCGATCGACGTGATGTCGCGGTTGACGCCCGCGTCCGCGAGGTACATCAGCACTCCCAGGCCGAACAGGCTGGCCCGGTGTCCCCCTCCGGACATGGCCACGCTCACGCCCGCCACGACACCGCCTCCTCCCGCGGGCACCCGGCACGACCATCCGGCCCTCTCGATGCGGACCCGCCCGCACGGTAGGGCAGCCCGGACCCCCGGTCAACGTTCGACTTGGAAGCGTTCCGCGGATGTAGGGTCCGCAGGGTGACGGGCTTCCGGCTGTCTCGAGGGGCTCGGCGGGTGCTGGTTCGTCTGGCCCCTTCGGTCTGTCCGCCCGAGGTGGTGGAGCTCGAGCTCGTCGAGCCGGTGGTGGACCACGTGGAGCTCAGCCTGAGGTCCTTTCCGGCGGGGCTGCGGATGGCGGCCCTGGGGGCGGTGCGGGCCCTCGGTGGATCGGCCCTGATCGGGAGGCGCCCGCCGGGGGAGCAGTTCGCCCGGTGGTGGTCGGCCAGGAGCCGGCTCCGGCGCACGGCGGCCCGGGGGATCAAGGCGCTGTTCGCGCTGGCGTCCTACGAGCAGCCCGCGGTGAAGGACCGCATGGGGTACCGGCCGGAGGAATGGATCGCGCGGGTGTCCGCGCGCCGGCTCCAGCTGTACTCGCCGGACATCCGGCGGCACGAGCAGGAGCTGCTCCGGTCCGACCCGCTCGTTCCCGTTTCGCGGCGGCCTGCGGCGGCCGGCGCCGGCGGGATCGGGAGCGCCAGGGAGTGGCCGGCGTCCACTCGGCGGCGGCCGGTGGAGCTGGACTGCGACGTGGTGGTCGTGGGCTCGGGGGCCGGCGGCGCAGTGGTGGCGGCCGAGCTGGCGGAGGCCGGGCTCGACGTCGTGGTGCTGGAGGAGGGGAGCCACCACGCCACCGAGGAGTTCACGCCCGACTCCACCGCGATGGTGCGGATGCTGTACCGGGACGGCGGTGCCGCGTTCGCCAGAGGGACGCCGGTGGTGCAGTTCGCGGAGGGCCGGTGCGTCGGGGGCTCCACCGTGGTGAACGGCGCGATGAGCTGGCGGACCCCGGAGCGCGTCCTGGAGCGGTGGGTCCGGGACGAGCGCGTCGAGGGCGCCTCCCCGGCCGAGATGGATCGCTTCTTCACCCGGGTGGAGCGGCTCATCTCGATGGCGCCCCAGGATCCGGGGTCGATCGGCCGGGACAACGAGCTGCTCCGGGAGGGCGCCGAGCGGATGGGGTGGCGCGTCGCGGAGAACCGGCGGGCCCAGGTCCACTGCGCCGGGTGCAACGTCTGCACGTACGGGTGTCCGACCGGGGCCAAGCAGTCCGCCCTGGTCTCGTACCTCCCCCGGGCCGCTCACTTCGGGGCGCGCATCCACGCGGACGCCCGCGTGGACCGGGTGCAGTTCGAACGGCGGCGGGCGGTGGGCGTCGCCGGGCACGTCGTGGGGCCGGACGGCAGCCGCGGCTCGCCGTTCACGGTCCGGGCCCGGGCCACCTTCGTCTGCGCCGGCGCCATCCAGACCCCCGCCCTCCTGGCCCGCTCCGGCGTGCGTTCGTCCTCCGGGCGTCTGGGCCGGAACCTGTCGCTGCATCCGAACGCCCGGGTCGTGGCGTTCTTCGACGACGACGTCCTGGGCTTCCAGGGGGCGCACCAGGCCTACCAGGTCCGGGAGTTCGAGAACGAGGGCCTGATCATGGCGGCGGTGAACCTCCCGCCCGGCATCCTGGCCGCCTCGCTCCCGCAGTTCGGCCGGGCCATGGGGGAGACCATGCGCGACTACGATCGGATCGTCACCGCCGGCGTCCTGGTCGAGGACACGAGCACCGGACGGGTCCGCGCCAGAGGCCGGGGGGTCGCGGTCACCTACGCGCTGAACGACCGGGATGCCGCCACGATCGTGCGGGGCATCGCGCTGCTGTCCGAGGCGCTGTTCGCCGCCGGTGCCCGCCGGATCCTGCTCCCGTTCGAAGGGATCCCCGACCTGATCCACCCGGACGACGTCCGGGCCCTCCGGGAGCGACCGATTCCCAAGGCGTCGATGGAGCTGTTCACGGTGCACATGATGGGGACCGCGGCCATGGGCGGGGACCCCTCGCGGCACGTCTGCGACTCACACGGCCGGGTGTTCGGCGCCGAGGGCCTGTCCGTGTCGGATGCCAGCCTGTTCCCCACGCCCGTTGGCGTGAACCCCATGGAGACCATCATGGCCCTGGCCACGCGCAACGCCGAACGCTTCCTGGAGGCGGGAGCCTGACGGTCTTCAGCCGCGGGCGGGGTCACCCGTCCGCGCGCTCCGCGGGCTCGCCGCGGCACAGCACGAACCAGTTGTCCATGGGCTTGCCCCGCCGCGTGGCGCGTCCGATCGAGACGTGGCGGCTGACCCCCCGGACGACGTCCTGGGTTCCCCCGTACACGAATCGCCCCCGCCCCGATGAGTTCGGCTTGACCGGCGGCCAGGCGTCGGGCTTCCCGGGGGGCACCTCCAGGTAGTCGACGAGCACCTCGCCTGGGGCGTGTGCCTTCGCGACGAAGTAGCCCGGCCCGGTCATCCACCGCACCGAGTGCTCGTTGTAGCCCCACAGCACGCCGTCCGGTTCGGTCTCGGCCGGCCGGCAGAATCGCTTCTCGAAGATGCGGAACAGGGGCAGCGAGTTCCGCCCGTAGTGGATCACCTGGGCCAGCGGGGCCGTGCCGGCCGGGACGAAGTCGGCGAGCGTGACCGGCCGCGCGCCGAGTGCCGCCTCGAACAGCCGAGCCTGCTCCCCCCGGGACAGCTCGCGGACCTCGCGGATCCGGGTGGCATCGTCGAGCCCGTCCAGGTACCGGGCCAGGGCCACGATGTCGACGCCGCTCGCCGAGACGTGATCGTGGATGGGCACCGCCCGGAGTGTACGGCCGCCCGACGCGGGCGCTGTGGCGGCTCGCGAGGACGGCTCGCCCGGCTGCTACCGTCCCTCGCCGTGGCCGACGCGGAGATCCTGTTGACGGGCGGGCCGGTGGTGACGATGGACCAGAGGTCCCCGCCGGCCGAGGCGGTGGCGGTGTCGGGAGGTCGCATCGTCGCCGCCGGGCGGGCGGAGGAGGTCGCGGAGCTCGCGGGGCCGGCCACGCGAGTCGTCGCGCTGGCCGGCCGGATGGTGGTGCCCGGGTTCCAGGACGCGCACGTGCACCCGCCGAGCTCCGGGCTGGAGCGGCTGCGATGCGACCTGCACGACCTCGTCGGCGCCGAGGCCGTGCTGGACGCGGTCCGCGAGTACGCGCGGACGCATCCCGACCCGCCGTGGATCCTGGGCGGAGGGTGGCGGCTCCCCGACTTCCCGGGGGGCACTCCGGACCGGTCGCTGCTGGACGGCGTCACGGGGGAGCGGCCGGCGTTCCTGACGAACCGCGACGGGCACGGGGCCTGGGTGAACACGGCGGCGCTGGGCCTGGCGGGTCTCACCGCTGCCACGCCCGACCCCCCGGACGGGCGGATCGAGCGCGAGGCGGACGGGACGCCCAGCGGGACCCTTCACGAGGGGGCCATGGACGTCGTGGAGCGGTTCGTGCCGGCGACGTCCATGGCCGAGTGGCGCGCCGCCACGCTGGAGGCGCAGGCCTTCCTTCACTCGCTGGGGATCACGGCCTGGCAGGACGCGTGGGTGCTCCCCGAGAACGCCGAGGCCTACCTGGCGCTGGACCGCGAGGGCCTGCTCACGGCGCGGGTGGTCGGAGGGCTGTGGTGGGACCGGGACCGTGGCCTCGAGCAGATCCCGGACCTCCTGGAGCGCCGGGCCGCCGCGGGGGGAGGGTTCCCCTGGCCGGCAGAGGACGCTGACCCCGGGAGGTTCCGGGCCGGCACCGTGAAGATCATGCAGGACGGCATCTGTGAGAACTTCACGGCCGGGGTCCTGGAGCCGTACCTCGCTCCGGAGCCGGTCGACCGCCGGGGGATCTCGTTCGTGGACCCCGAGCTCCTGGCCCGTGCGGTCGCCCGCCTCGACGCGGAGGGGTTCCAGGTGCACGTCCACGCCATCGGCGACCGGGCGGCCCGCGAGGCGCTCGACGCATTCGAGTTCGCGGCAGCGGAGAACGGCCCCTCGCGGTGGCGGCACCACATCGCCCACCTCCAGGTGGTGCATCCCGCCGACGTCCCGCGGTTCGGCGCGCTCGGCGTGGCGGCGAACTGTCAGCCGTTCTGGGCCTGCCTCGACGATCAGATGCGCGACCTCAACGTGCCCATCCTGGGGCCGGAGCGGGTGGCCACGCAGTACCCGTTCCGGTCGCTCCGGCGGGCCGGCGCCCGGCTCGCGTTCGGCAGCGACTGGTCCGTCACCACGCCCGACCCTCTGGCGATCCTGCAGGTCGCCGTCACGCGGGTTCCGTTCGACGAGCCCGACGTCGAACCGTTCCTGCCCGAGGAGCGGCTCGACCTGGCCACGGCGCTCGAGGCCGCCACGGCCGGCTCGGCGTTCGTCAACCACCTCGACGGGTTCACCGGCGCCATCCGCCCGGGGATGGCGGCCGACCTCACGGTGATCGACCGGGACGTCTTCGCGGCGGTACCGATGGAGATCGGCCGGGCCCGCGTGGACCTCACGTTCGTCGCGGGCGTGCCCGTGTTCGACCGCCACGGCGAGCTGGCCTGACGCCTCGAGCCGGCTTCAGACGACGCGTCACCGAGCAGTTCAAGAACGGGACCTTCGTCACGAACGCCGGCGCCAGCCCTGGCGGCGACCGAGCCGTTGTAGGGTCGGGGAGATGAGGATCGGTGCCGCGCTCTCGACCGGGCCCGATCCGGCGACGGCAGCGGCGGCGGCCGCCGAGGAGGCTCGGTCTCGAATCGGCGACGCCGGGGTCTCGCTCGCCGTCGTCGTGGCGTCCCGGCATCACGCCCGGTTCGCCGACGTCGTCTCGGAGGCCGTTCGCGCCACGGCCGGGCCGGAGCGGGTCATCGGGTGCGTCGCGGAGACCGTGGTGGGCGGGGACCACGAGGTGGAGGAGGGCCCGGCGGTGGCCGTGTGGCTGGCCTCGCTGCCAGAGCCCGTCGAGACCTTCCACATGGAGTTCGTCCGGACCTCGGAGGGTGGGGTGTTCGGCGGGTACCGGTTCGAGGAGGCCGGCCCGGCCCCCCACCTCCTCATCGGCGACCCCTATTCTTTCCCGACCGACCTGCTGCTCCAGCACGTGAACGCGCGGATCCCCGGGACGGTCGTGATGGGCGGGATGGCCAGCGGCGGGACGCAGCCCGGCGAGACCCGGCTGTTCCTGGACGATCGCGTGGTGGATTCCGGCGCGGTGGGGGCACGACTGTCCGGGGTCCGGATCCGGCCGCTCGTGTCCCAGGGATGCCGCCCCATCGGCAACGTCTACACGGTGACGAGGGCGGAGGGGAACGTGATCCACGAGCTGGGGGGCCGGCCGCCGCTGCAGCGGCTGCAGGACCTGGTGCAGACGCTCCCGCCGGAGGACCGCGAGCTGGTCAGCCAGGGCCTCCACGTGGGCCGGGCCATCGACGAGTACAACGCCGAGCCGGGGCGGGGCGACTTCCTGATCCGGGGGATCATGGGGGTGGACCCGCAGAGCGGAGCCCTCGCCGTGGGAGATTCGATCGAGGTCGGGCAGACCATCCAGTTCCACGTCCGGGATGCCGCCACCGCCGACGAGGACCTCCGCGCCCTGCTGGAGCGGGAGGCCGAGCCCGCGGCCGGCGCGCTGCTGTTCACCTGCAACGGCCGGGGGTCACGCCTGTTCGACGTCCCGGACCACGACGCATCGATGGTCTCGAAGATGCTCGGGGGACTTCCCCTGGCCGGCTTCAACTGCGCCGGCGAGATCGGCCCCGTCGGCGGCAGGAACTTCCTCCACGGCTTCACCGCCTCGATCGCCCTGATCGAGGACTCCGGCCCGAACGAAGCCTGATCCGGCCCGGCGGTCACCGGGCCGGGCTCATGCAGGGCCGGCGTGTCGGAGCCTCCGGCCGGTCACTGGCCTCCCGGCGAGGCCGGGGCCGTCCGCAGCGGCGGGAAATCGCTGAGGAGACCCTTCGCCTCCACCTGGAACAGCGTCACGGCGTTCGAGAGGCCCTGGAGGCGGTGGGGGCCGAGGCTCCTCAGGCGCACGCCGCCCGGCATGGACCCTCGCAGCGCGGTCCTGGTCTGGCCGGAGACGACGATCTGGGCGCCGTGGGCCGCCGTGCAGATCCGAGCGGCCGTGTGGACGGGCAGGCCGATGTAGCCCGTGTCGGTCAGTGTGGGACGGCCGCCGTGGATCCCGACGCGGATCCGGCACTGGACGTCGTCGGGCCAGGACCGCTCACCCAGCGTGCGCTGCATGGCCACCGCCGCCTCGATGGCCGGCGCGGGACGCTCGAACGCCGCGAAGAACTCGTCGGCCCGGGAGTCGACCTCACGGCCACCGGCGTCGACCACCGCGCCGCGCACGATGTCGCGGACGCCCTTCAGCAAGCCCGCGTACCGGTCACCGAGCCTGGTCAGGAGGCCCGTGGAGCCCTCGATGTCGGTCAACAGGAACGTGACGAACCCGGTGGGCAGGGTCGATGGATCGAGGGCCGAGTCACGAACCGACCCGAGGGTTCGCTCCGCCCGGAGCTGGCCGTCGATGAACCCCACGGGGACGATGCCGTACCTCTTCGCCGCGTTCAGCAGGCGCCGACGGGCCCGCTCCCGCGCGGCGTCGTCCTCGAAGGCCACTCTCTCGAACCGGGCCAGGGCGTTGCGCACGTGCGCCTCGTCGTTGATGGGCAGCCGGCGCCGGCCGCTGGAGTCGATGTAGGCGAAGGCGCTGTCCGGAAGCCTCGCCCGGTCGGCGGCGCTCAGCTTGGCCACGGAACGACAATATCCAGTGGGGACGACACGGGTCGCCCGGAGCGGCTCAGAGATGCAGGAACCAAGGCCGGGTACGGCTCAGGCTGTGGCGATCAGCATGGTCGCGCCCATGGTCCCGTAGCCGCCGGGAGTGCACCTCGGGGGCTGTACCGTGTGGCGGTTGGGGCTCGGCGAGGAGGATCGCGTGGGGTTCGAGTTCGACGACGCGGTGGCGGTGGAGCCGGCGGGCGAGGCGCGGTTCCGGACCACCATCACGGACCGGTGGAACATCGGGAACGCTCCCAACGGGGGGTACCTGGTAGCCGTGGTGCTGTCCGCGATCCGGGCGTCGGTGGCGAAGCCCGATCCGGTGGCGGTCAGCTCGCACTTCCTCTCCCGGACCGAACCGGGTCCGGCGGAGGTCGAGGTCGAGGTCCTCCGCGAGGGCGGGCATTCGTCGGCGGTCGCCCGCATGCACCAGGACGGCCTGACCCGACTCCACCTCGCGGCCACCTACGGGGATCTGGGCGCCGCCGCGGGGCCGACCACCGTGCTCGAGCCGACGCCCGTCTTCGCGCCACCGGAGGAGTGCGTCCGGGCCGAGGGGCCGGTCGCGCCGGAGTTCTCCAAGCGCTTCGACCTCCGCCTGACCCCGGAGACGGCCGTGTGGGCCACCGTCCGGCCCAGCGGGACCCCGGAGATGGCCGGGTGGGTCCGCCTGGCCGACGGGCGCGAGCCGGACACGGCGATGCTCCCGCTTGTCGCCGACGCGTTCCCCCCCACCCTGCTCAACCTCATGCCGACCGGCTGGGTGCCGACGATCGAGTTCACCGTCCACGTCCGGGGCCGGCCCGCGCCGGGATGGCTGCAGTGCCGGTTCCGGTCCCGCTACCTCATCGACGGGTACGTCGAGGAGGACGGCGAGGTGTGGGACTCGGCCGGCCGCCTGGTCGCGCTGTCCCGCCAGCTGGCCAGGGTCCGCGGCTGATCCCGGCTCCCTCGCCACACGGGACGGCGGGGGTGTCAGAATCACGGCCGGGGCCCCGGCATCCGGGGAAACGGAGGAGGAATCATGAAGCGTGCCGTCGTTGTGCTGTCTGCTGGGATGCTCGCCGTCGCGATCGCGTTGCCCGCGATGGCCTCGACCACCAACGTCTCGATGACCAGCACCCTCAAGTTCGATCCCACCCCGATCGCGGTGGCCATCGGGGACACGGTCCAGTGGGACAACGACTCCGCGATCACCCATACGGCGACGTCGAACGCCGGGTGGTTCAACACCGGCGACGTCACGGCCGGCAACTCCAAGACCAGGCTGTTCCTGTTCGGGGGGACCTTCGCCTACCACTGCAAGTACCACGGGAGCCAGGGGATGAGGGGCAGCGTCAGGGTGCCCGACAGGTGGCTGAACACCGGGACCCAGCACGCCGGGGACCTCCAGAAGATCCGGATCGCGGCGGTGGCCGCTCCCAGCGGGCTGGCCTACGACGTCCAGAAGCGCAAGACCGGCGGGGACTGGCACGCCTACAAGACCAAGATCACCAACGCGGTGGTGAAGTTCACCCCCTCCCACTCCGGCGAGTACCAGTTCCGCTCGCGGGTCCACCGCCTGTCGAACAACAAGGTCAGCGGGTTCGGCCCGCCGGCGTTCGTCGAGATCGCCGCATAGCGGCGCATCCTACACTCTGGCGCGTCGTGAAGAAGTGTCCGTACTGCGCCGAGCTGATCCAGGACGAGGCCATCAAGTGCCGCTACTGCGGCGAGTGGTTGAGGACTTCGTCGGGTTCGTGGTGGACGACGTGCAGGACTTCTGGCGTGCGGACTTCCGCAGCGACGGGCGCACGTACCAGACCACGAAGATCGTCCTGTTCACCGGGCAGACCCAGTCGGGATGCGGGCCGGCCTCGTCGGAGACCGGGCCGTTCTACTGCCCGGTGGACCGGAAGGTGTATCTGGACCTCGGGTTCTTCCGCGAGCTGGCCTCCCAGTTCGAGGCCCCCGGGGACTTCGCCCAGGCCTACGTCATCGCCCACGAGTTCGGCCATCACGTCCAGACGCTGCTGGGAACCGAGGACCGCGTCCGGGAGGAATCCCAGCGGCACCCGGGCGACGCGAACGAGCTGTCAGTGCGGCTGGAGCTGCAGGCCGACTGCTACGCCGGCGTGTGGGGGCACCACGCGTACGAGGCGGAGGAACTGGATCCCGGGGACCTCGACGAGGGGCTCCGGGCGGCGGCCGCGGTGGGGGACGACCGCATCCAGCGCTCGGCGGGGGAGCGGGTGAACCCCGAGACCTGGACCCACGGCTCCGCCGCCCAGCGCTCCCAGTGGCTCCGCACGGGCTTCGACACCGGCGACCCCAGAGCCTGCGACACCTTCAGCGCCAGCATCTGAGCCCGACGAGCCCGAGCGCCCGCCTGAGCGGGCCGGCATCACGCGGAGTCGTCCAGGGCCTCCAGCAGCCTCCGGTCGTGGTGGTAGGTCAGCAGCTCCGCCGCCCGTTCGACCGGGACCCACCGGAGGTCGTCGACCTCGTCGGTCGGTTCGAACGTCCCGCCCCGCGGGCGCATGACCCAGTACCGCACGACCTTGTCCCGGCCGGCCTGGTCCCGGTACCGCACGCCGGGGAGCTCGCCGGCGAGGGAACAGCGGAGGCCGGTCTCCTCCGCGACCTCGCGGAGGGCCGCGTCCTCGTCGGTCTCGCCCGGGTGGAGCTTGCCCTTGGGGAAGCTCCAGTCGTCGTACTTGGGCCGGTGGACCAGCGCGATCTCCAGACCGTGGACACCGGACCGCACGACCAGGCCGCCGGCCGCCCGGACGACGTCGCTCACCGTTCCCCGAGGGTCGCGGCGTGGTCGGGAACGTACGTGTATGCCTCCCGGGGCGGACGGACGTACCCCTCGTCGCTCTGGCGCTTCGGCAGCTTCACGGCGGGCAGGACCCTCGCCGCGTACGGGACCCGGGTCAGGAGGTGGGCCATGCAGTTGACCCGTGCCGTGCGCTTGTCGTCGGCCTCCACCACGAACCACGGCGCGTCGGGGATGTCCGTGTGCACGAACATCTCGTCCTTGGCCCGCGAGTAGTCGATCCACCTGGTCCGGGACGACAGGTCGGTCGAGGACAGCTTCCACCGGCGCATGGGGTCGGAGATGCGGGCGTCGAACCGGCGGGCCTGCTCCTCGTCGCTCACCGAGAACCAGTACTTCGTGAGGAGGATGCCGTCGTCGACCAGGAGCCGTTCGAAGATCGGGCACTGCCGCAGGAACCGCTGGTGCTCCACCGGCGTGCAGAAGCCCAGGACCTTCTCGATGCCGGCGCGGTTGTACCAGCTGCGGTCGAACAGGACCATCTCCCCGGCGGCCGGCAGCTCGGCGACGTACCGCTGGAAGTACCACTGGCTCTTCTCGCGCTCGGTGGGGACCGGGAGCGCGACGATGCGGGCGATCCGCGGGTTGAGGTGGTCGGTGATCCGTTTGATCGTGCCGCCCTTCCCGGCCGCGTCCCGTCCCTCGAAGATCACCACGACCCGGGCGCCCGACTCGCGCACCCACTCGGTCATCTTCACCAGCTCCTCCTGCAACCGCAGGAGCTCCCGTTCGTAGACCCCTCGTGTCAACCTGGGGACGCCGGACCGGCCGTTCGTCCCTGCCTTCGTCGAATCGCGTACGGTCTTCCGAGCGCTCACGATGTCGTCTCCCCGATCCCGTCCGTCGGTGTCGCCGCCAAGGCTAACCGGGACGCCCGTCCGTCGGGTGATCCGGGTGGCCGTCGTCCTGGCGGCCGTTTCGGTGGCGCTGGTCCCGGTTCCGCGGCCGGCCCCGCACCCGCTGGAGGTCGCGGCCGCGCGCGACGTGGGCCGCCTCGTCCAGCCGTCCCGGTGGCTCCGCGACGGCGGGCAGACGACGGTCGTCGGCTCGCGGATCCTGTGGACGTTCGGCGACACGATCTTTCCGGATCCGGCCGTGGACGGCTCGCACCTCCGGTCGAACTCGGCCGCGTGGAGCGACCCACGCGACCCGACGCGCGTGGAGGACCCGGTCGAGGATGGCGGGGCCCCCATCCAGTTCATTCCGTTCGAGTCGGACGAGGCCGCGTACAACCAGGGAACCGGGCGGGGCGACGACCGCATCGCGTTGTGGCCCCTGAGTGCGATCTCGCTCTCCGAGGGCACGGCCACGGTGTTCTTCCAGGCCATCGAGGTTCTGCCCGGACCGCTCAACAACCAGGCGATCGGCAGCGGGATCGCCACCGCCGTGCCGACCGCGGCCGTCGCCGCTCGGGACACCGCGCTGCTGTTCCGGGCCCCCGAGCCCAGCTTCGGCAGCGGCGCCGTGCGCGTGGGCGGTTTCGTGTTCGTCCACGCCTGCGGGCCCATGGAGGGGCTCCTGTTCGGGTGCCGGGTGGCCCGAGTCCCGGCCCGCGACATCCACGTGAGGTCGGCGTACCGCTTCTGGGACGGCTCCCGCTGGACGGCCGACGTCCGGGCAGCGGTGTTCACGCTCCGCGGTCCGAGCGGCGGGCTCTCGGTCAGCTGGAACCAGTGGCTGGGCCGTTATCTGGCCGTGTACAACCAGGGCCTCACGAACCGGTTCATGTGCCGAACGGCACCTCGGCCCCAGGGCCCGTGGAGCCGTCCGGTGCTCGCATTCACCGGGCGAGCGACCCCGCCGGGCACCGTGAACTACGCAGCGTTCGAGCACCCGGAGCTGGCTCGCGGCGGCGGCCGGACCGTCACGATCAGCTACTTCCACCCACTGGGCCCACTGGCCGGCGAGATCCGGCTGGTCGAGGTGACGTTCGCCTGACGGACGATCCGGGGTCGCTCATCGAAGCGAAGCCCGTGCCGTGATGTCACCGGGGCGGCCTACCATGGAATCATGAAGGGAGACCGGGTGGAGATCCTGGTGGACACGGGGAACGGGGTGCAGGCGTTCGAGATCGAGGCGACGAAGGCCGGGAGGCGGGTCGAGGTCTCGACGGGCCGGGGCCTGGTGGAGGTCTCGGAGATCACGCGCACCGGCCAGCCCGTCCGAACCGGCCGGTTCATGGCCACCCGCGTGGTGGCCCTGGTGGAGCACCCCGCGCCCGAGGAACGCGGGCCGGCACGCCGCCGCGTCCCCGAGAATCAGGAGTCGCTCCTGTAGGTCCCTATCGCTCCGCGGCGACGGCGGCCACCGTACAGCCGGGGAGGTATGGACCGGAGCCAGGCCAGGCGGACCACGGGCATCGTCGCCGACTCGGTGCTCGTCGCCATGCTCGTGGGACTGCTCGCGTTCCCCCTGCTCCCGGGAGCGGCCGCGCCGGACCCGATCCCTCCCCGCACCCGGGCCTCCTCACGCTGGCCATCCTCCTGGCCCTCGGCGTCCTGTAGCCGGCCTCGGAGGCCGGGCCGGTACGCTCGGGAGGTGGATCCCATGACTCGCGTTCGGGCGGCGCTGGCGCTCGAGGTGGCCGACCGGCCGCCCGCGGCGTGGTGGGGGCACACGTTCCGGGAGGAGTGGTCGGCCCGGGAGCTGGCCGATGTCACCGTGGCCCGGCAGCGGGCGTACGGCTGGGACTTCGTGAAGCTGCAGCCCCGGGCGTGCTGCTTCGCGGAGGCGTTCGGGTCCGAGTACCGGCCGTCGGGGGAGGCCCTGGCCGGTCCGGTGCTTGTTCGGCCGGCCGTGGCTTCGGCGGACGGCTGGGGCCGGTTGCCGGCGGCCGACGCGTCGGTTCCCCCGCTGCGGGATCAGGTCGACGCCGTGCGGATGGTGGTGGAGCAGCTCGGGCCGTCGGTCCCGGTGATCCAGACCGTGTTCTCGCCGCTGACCGTGGCCGGGTACCTGGTGGGGGAGGACAGGGCCCGCGCCGTGGGTGAGCTTCGGGAGCGGCCCCACATGGTGGGGGCGGCGCTGGAGCGGATCGCCGCGGCGGTGGCCGACTTCGCCGCCCGGTCGGTGGAGGCCGGAGCGGCCGGGGTGTTCTTCGCGATCTCGGGGTACGCCTCGGCCGACGCCATGTCGCTCGGGGAGTACGAGCGCCTGGCGCTGCACCACGACGTCCGCGTGATGGGCGCCGTGCCGGAGGCGGCGTGGTGCAACGTCCTGCACCTGTGCGGGCCGCGGGTCCATCTCGATCTGGCGCCGTCGTTCGAGCGGGCCCACGCCGTGAGCTGGTCGGTCCACGAGGACGGGAATCCCGCGCTGGCGGAGGGACGCGAGCTTGCGGGCCGCGCGGTCATGGGCGGCCTCGACCACCGAGGGACGCTGGTGCGTGGCCGGCCGGATGACGTGCTCCGGGAGGTCCGGTCGGCCCTCGCGATCACCGGCGGCAAGGGTCTGCTGCTGGCCCCGGGCTGCTCGGTCCCGCCGGAGGCGCCGGAGGAGAACCTCCGGGCGATCTCCCAGGGACCGTTGGGGTCGGGCGGGCGCTGATCGTTCCCGCCGGTAGGATTCGCCGCGACGATGGCGACCACCGACGAAGCTCTGCTCGAACGGGCTCGCGACGTCCTGCGCCGGGCGCCGCTCATCGACGGGCACAACGACGTGCTGTGGGAGCTCCGGACCCGGGTGGCCTACGACCTCGACCGGCTCGACCTGTCGTCCTCGTGTCCCGACCTCATGACCGACATCCCCCGGGCCAGGGCGGGAGGGCTGGGCGGGCAGTTCTGGTCGGTGTACGTGCCCTCGGACCTGCCCGGCGACACCGCCGTCACCGCGACGCTGGAGCAGATCGACGCGTGCCACGCCATGGTGGCGCGCTTTCCCGACGCCTTCGTGTTCGCCCGGACCGCCGCCGACGTGGAGCGGGCCGCCGCCGAGGGCCGGGTGGCGTCCATGGTGGGGGTGGAGGGCGGGCAGTCCATCGGTTCGTCCCTGGGGGCGCTGCGGATTCTGGCCCGGCTGGGGGCCGCGTACATGACCCTCACCCACAACCACAACACCCCGTGGGCGGACTCCGCCACCGACGACCCCCAGCACGGAGGACTGACGGGGTTCGGTGAGGAGGTGGTGCGGGAGATGAACCGGCTGGGGATCCTGGTTGACCTCAGCCACGTGTCGGCCGGCACGATGGCCCACGCCATCTCGGTCTCCGAGGCGCCGGTGATCTTCTCTCACTCCTCGGCCAAAGCCCTGTGCGGCGTTCCCCGCAACGTCCCCGACGACATCCTGCGCCGCGTGGCCGAGACCGGCGCCGTGGTGATGGTCACGTTCGTGCCCATGTTCCTGGTCCGGGCGGGAGAGCAGCTGGCCGCGGCGGCCTGGGACGAGGCCGTCCGGCAGGAGGCCGCGCACCCCGACGACCCGGCTGCCGTGCACGCCGCCATGGACGCCTGGTTCGAGGAACACCCGATGCCCCATGCTTCGGTCGCGGACGTCGCCGATCACATCGACCACGTCCGCGAGGTCGCCGGCATCGACCACGTCGGCATCGGCAGCGACTTCGACGGGGCCTCCTCGATGCCCGCGGACCTGGAGGACGTCTCGACCTATCCGAACCTGTTCGCGGAGCTCCTCCGCCGCGGCTACTCCGACGGGGACCTCGTGAAGATCAGCCGCGACAACGTCCTCCGCGTGATGCGAGACGCCGAACGGACGGCGGAGCGTCTGCAGCGGGAACGCCCGCCGTCACTGGCCCGCATCGACGACGCCGAACCCGACGCGGCGTTGCCGGAAGAGGAACAGCCCTCGGTGAGATGACCGGCACCGGGCGGGGCGGCGGCGCGGCCGCCGGCGGCGCCGACCTCGCTGCCGACGTCGCCGTTGCCGGCGGCGGGATCGTCGGGATGGCCACCGCGATGGCGTTGCTCCGCGCATTCCCCGGCCTGGGGGTGGTCGTCCTCGACAAGGAGCCGTCGCTCGGCCGTCACCAGACCGGCCGGAACAGCGGGGTCATCCATTCGGGGATCTACTACCGGCCGGGGTCCCTCAAGGCCCGCCTGTGCCGGGACGGCGGAGGCCGGCTCCGGGACTTCTGCCGGGACGCCGGGGTCCGCTCCTCGGATTGCGGGAAGGTCATCGTGGCCACCGCCCCGTCCGAGCTCCCGGCGCTCGATCGCCTCGAGGAACGGGGCCGGGCCAACGGCGTCCCGGGCGTTCGGGTCATCGGGCCGGGGGAGCTGGCCGAGATCGAGCCCAGCGCCGCGGGGATCCGCGCCCTCCACGTCCCTGCCACCGGCATCGTCGACTTCGGCGAGGTCCTGCGGGCCATGGCGGATCGGGTGGGAGCGTTGGGGGGCCGAGTGGTTACGAACGCCGAGGTCATCGCGGTCCGGCGGAGCGTGGGGAGGAGCACGGTGTTCACGTCCGCGGGCAAGGCCCGTGTCCGGCTCGTGGTGAACTGCGCCGGGCTGTACGCGGACCGTGTGGCCGCCATGGCGGGAGCCCGTCCGGCCATGCGGATCATCCCGTTTCGCGGCGAGTACTTCACCCTGCTCCCGGCGCCCGGCCGCGAGATCCGTGGCCTCGTGTACCCCGTCCCCGACCCCACGCTGCCGTTCCTGGGAGTCCACGTCACCCGCGGGATCCAGGGCGACGTCCACGTCGGGCCGAACGCCGTGCTGGCGCTGGCCCGGGAGGGCTATACGAGGACCACGGTCCGGCTCGGCGAGCTGTGGGACACGGTCCGGTTCCCCGGCTTCTGGGCCCTGGCCCGGCGGTACTGGCGGACCGGGATCGCGGAGTTCGCGAGGTCGTTCAGCGGCAACGGGTTCGCCCGCGCGGTGTCGAGGCTCGTCCCCGGCGTGACGCCCGCCGACCTCCGTCCGGCACCTGCCGGTGTGCGGGCCCAGGCCCTGGCCCGGGACGGCCGGCTGGTGGACGACTTCTGGATCGCCCGGACCCCCGGCGCCATCCACGTCCTCAACGCCCCGTCTCCGGCGGCCACCGCCTCGATCGTCATCGGCGAGCACGTTGCGGCGCTGGCCGGCGAGGCACTCGGGGCATCCGGGGCACGGAGCTGACTGGGGCGGTGACCGGCGGGAGGCCCGAGGTCAGCGGCGGCGCGCCGGCGGGCGGTAGAGCAGGGAGCGGCGCCCCTTCTTCGAGACGAACACGCTCCTCGCCGGGGCCACCTTCATGCCCTCGGCGCTGAACTCGCTCTCCAGCTGGAGCTGCGCGGCGATCCGGCTCACGTCGGCCTGCTGCTCGGGCAGGACCAGCGTGGTCCCGATGCCGGTGGCGCCGGCCCGCGCCGTGCGCCCCACGCGGTGGACGTACGCCGTGTGGTCCTCCGGCGGGTCGTAGTTCACGACGTTCGCGATGGCCTCGACGTGGAGCCCCCGGGCGGCCACGTCGGTGGCCACCAGGGCCCGGACCTTGCCCGCCTGGAACCGCTCCAGGGCCCGCTCACGCGCGGGCTGGGTGAGGTCGCCGTGCATGGCCGCGGCGTGGACCCCCTGCTGCTTCAGCTTCTGGACCAGACGGTCGGCGCCCCGCTTGGTCCGGACGAACACCAGCACCAGGCCGGGCTCCTCCGAGATCAGCTTGGCCAGCGACGCCACCTTGCCCTCCGAGGTCACCGGAACGAACCGGTGCGTGGCCTCGTCCACGGTGGGACGGGCCGACTCGACCTCGTGCAGGACCGCATTCGGCGCGTAGCGGGCGGCCAGGCGCCCCACCTGCCCGTCGAGGGTGGCCGAGAGGAACATGGTCTGCCGGTCGGCGGGGATCCGCCGGACGATGGCCTCGACCTGGGGCAGGAACCCCATGTCCAGCATGCGGTCGGCCTCGTCGAGGATCAGGATTCGCACGCCGTCCAGTGACACCCACCGCCGGTTGGCGATGTCGTCCAGCCGGCCGGGCGTGGCCACCAGGATGTCGGCCCGGGCCGCGGCCTCGCCCGAGGCGCGGAGGCCCGTGCCGCCGTACGCGGCGGCCGAGCGGAGCCCCCGGGCCGCGGCGAGGGGCTTGATCTCGTTCAGGACCTGGAGGGCCAGCTCACGGGTCGGAACCAGGACGAGCGCGGAGGGCCCCTTCGATCCGTCCCGGGACGCGTTCGACGACTGCCCGTTCGACGACTGCCCGTTCGACGACTGCCCGTTCGACGACTGCCCGTTCCGGGACTGCCCGTTCCGGGACTGCCCGTTGGAGGGCCGACCGTTCGAACCGGCTCGCCCGGAATCGGAGATGCGCTCGACCAACGTGATGGCGAACGCGAGGGTCTTGCCCGAGCCGGTCCGGGACCGGGCCAGCACGTTCCGCCCGGCCAGGGAGTCCGGCAGGACCTTGCCCTGGATGGCGAACGGCTCGCCGATGCCCTGGCGCTCGAGCTCCGCCACCACGGTGGAGGACACGCCGAGATCGGCAAAGGAGGGTGATGCCATGTGTTCACAACCTTCCTGCGGCCCATGACAGCCGCGGTTCCGGAGGGTTCAACTTCCTGCCGGGACCGCCAGAAGGAGGAACAGAAGAAGCGAAACCTCACAGGGCGAAATCGCCCTTCGCAACAAGAGTATCGGATTCGCAGGGCCCCGACTGGAGTTCGGCGCGCGACGTTCGGGACGACCCGGGCGCGATGCGGGCCACTTCCTGGACCGCCGCCGAGCGGTCCCCAGCGAAGCCGCCCGTGACCCCGACGCCGCCCGCCGCCTGTGGGAGGTCAGCGAGCAGCAGGTCGGCCTCGACGACAGAGACCTGAGGACGGCGGTCGTCGACTCAGGGCCGGTACAGCAGATCGACGTACCGGCGGAGGAGGTCGTCGACCATCCCCCGGAACGGGATCGTGCCGGCCAGCCCGTACACGGGGGCCAGGCCCTCCTTCGCCGGCTCGGTGGAGCGGACCTCCCCGACGGCCTCCCGGAGGTCCGACAGGAACCGCTCCGCCACGCCGGGCTCCGTGTGCCGGAGCGTGACGCAGATGTGCACGGCCGCCGGGCGGTGGAGCCCGTTCAGGCTCCATCGCCGCCCGGCCATGGCGTCCAGGACGCGGTAGACGTCGACCTGGTCCGAGGCGAACGCGATGACCCACATGGGGTCGCCCAGGACCCGGAGCTCGGGGATGGTCTCGATGCCCTCGCGGATCCTCGCCGCCGTCTCCAGGATGCGCCGGGTGGCCTCCAGGTATCCGGCCTCGCCGGTGGCCACCATGGCAGCCCACGCCGCGGCGGACAGGGCCCCCGGGCGGCTCCCGGCCAGGGTGGGGGAGAAATACAGCCCGCCCGGCCACTCGGTGGCCGTGAAGTACTGGTGCTGGCGGAGCTCGGCTCCCCGGTACAGGACCACCGAGGTCCCCTTCGCCGCGTAGCCGAACTTGTGGGTGTCGGCCGACATCGACGTCACGCCGGGGACCCGGAAGTCGAACCCGGGCACGTCGTGGCCCAGGCGTTCCGCCCAGGGCAGCACGAACCCGCCCAGGCAGGCGTCGGTGTGGAACCCGACGCCCTTCGCGCCGGCCACGGCTGCCAGCTCGCGGATGGGGTCGATGACGCCGTGCGGGAACGACGGCGCCGAGCCCACCACCACGACGGTGTCGCGGGACATGGCCCGCCGCACGGCCCCCACGTCCGCCCGGAAGTCCCGGCCCACCGGCACCCGGACCATCCGCATCCCGAAGTACTGCGCGGCCTTGTCGAAGGCCACATGGGCGGACGTGGGTGCGACGATCTCCGGATGCCGGGGACGGCGGGCCCGCCCCCGGGCCAGGGCCCGGTCCCGGTACGCCTTCATGGCCAGGAGGATGCTCTCGGTCCCCCCGCTGGTGACCGTGCCGACGACCGCCCGCTCCGGGTCGGGATCGCGGGCGTCGCCCCCCAGCATGGCCGCGGTCATCGACACGATCTCGGCCTCGAACTTCGCCCCGCTCGGCCACAGGTCGGCGTGGAGCGGGTTCGTCTGGGAGGTCAGCGCGTACACGCGGTTCAGGAAGCCGACGTGGCCGTCGTCGCCCTGATACACGGCGCCCGAGGCGAACCCGTCGTGCCACCGGGGGCGCTCGGCGTCGGCGAGCTCCTCGATCTCCCGGAGCACGTCCTCGTGGGGAATCCCGTTCGCCGGGAGCCGGGCGAAGGACGCCGCCCGGCCCCGGTACGGCTTCACCTCGCGCTCCATCCCGGCCAGCATCCGGTCGTACTCCCGGTCCAGCCGGGCCCGCAGCGCCGGGACCCGCCGGGCCACGCGCTCGGCGGCGCGGGCCACCCGGGGGTCCAGCCGGCGGAGCTTCGCGGCGATCTCGGCGATGTCCATTCGATGGTTCCTTTCGCGTTCGGTCGTTCCCGGGCCACGCGCCCTACCGTCCGGCGTTCAGCCGCGCAGCGATCTTCCTCGTGCTCCGGTACAGGTTGACGAACTCCTCGAACACGGGTGCGTACACGGCGGTGTTCGCCGGGTCCGGTTCGAACGTGGCGGCGATCGGGACCCGGCCCGGGATGTCCTCCCACGATAGGTATCCCAGGGCCACCCAGGCCTGGAACGCTGCCCCCCGGGCGTTGGCCATGACCGGATCGGCGGCCTGGCGGACCGGGATCCCCATCACGTCCGCGTGGATCCGGCACCACAGGTCCGACCGCGCCCCGCCGCCCACCATCGTCACCGCCTCCAGCTTCCGTTTCACGAACCTCTCGACGTACACCTGGAGCCACCGCGAGTTGTACGCCACGCCTTCCAGCACGGCCCGGACCAGGTGCCCTCGCGTGGTCTCGATGGACTGGTTGAAGAACCCGCCCCGGATGGTCCGGTCGTCCACCGGCGTCCGCTCCCCGTTCAGCCACGGGGCGAAGATCAGCCCGTCGCTCCCCGGAGGGACGGCCTCCGCCTCGGCCAGCAGGGGCTCGTAGTCCGCGCCCTCCCCGGGCCGGAGGATGCGGTCCTTCAGCAGGGCCAGGCACATCCCGGCGGCCTCCTGCTCGTTGGCCAGGATGTACCGGCCCGGGATGGCCGAGGGCAACGACGCCATGTTGTGAAACAGGTCGGTCTTCTTGAACGGCACGTGGCACATCAGCCACGACGACGTGCCGATGCACAGGTGCGTGTCGAAGTCCCGGACCGCGCCGGCCCCCAGCGCGGCCGCCATGTTGTCGGGCGCGCCGGAGACCACCTGCACCGACTCCGGCAGCCCCAACTCGCCGGCGGCCCGCGGTGTGAGCGCCCCCAGCACCGACGCTGCGGGTTCGATCTCGGGCAGGCGGTCGCGGTCCAGCCCGGCCACCCGCAGGAGCGCGGGGTCGTACCGCACGCGGCCGATGTCCCGGCTGTCCGCCACCCAGTGCAGGGTCACGCAGTCGGCCGTGGTGGCGAACCGGCCGGTCAGCCGGTGGTTGATCCAGTCGCGGGGCTCCAGGAAGAGGTGCGTCCGCTCGTACACCTCCGGCATCTCCGCCCGAACGAACAGGATGTGCGCGATGGGATCCTTACCCGAATGGCCCGGGGCACCGCCGGTCCGGCGGATCCACCGGATCAGCTTCCGCGCCCCGTACCCCTCGATCAGGGGGAATCCACGCAGGACCGGCCGGAGGTGGCGGGCCCCCCGGGAGTCCATCCAGATGATGGCCCGGCACAGCGGCCGGCCCTCCCGGTCCACCGGGACGGTTCCCGACCACTGCGAGCTGCACGCGGCGCCCACCACCGAGCGGGGGTCCACGCCGGTCTCGCGGAGCACGCGGCGGGTGGCGGCGACGATGGCCCGCCACCAGTCGGCCGGATCCTGCTCGGCGCCACCGCCGGGGAGGACGTGGACCGGGGGGAACGGCTCCACGGCGGAGCCGGCGATCCGGCCGTCCACGGTCACCAGCGCGAGCTTCAGCCCGGAGGTCCCGAGATCGACGGCCAGGACGTGCTCCGGGTTCGCCATCGCGGCCGCGGTCACGGACCCGTGCGATCCCGACCGAGTGGCTCCGGCACCGTGAGCGCCACCGCCGCCGTGAGGACGGCCAGGACCGTGACCACCGCGATGGCCCCGGAGAACGACCCCTGGGCCTCCTTCAGCGCGCCCATCACCCCCACCACGACCGCGCCCCCGACGTTCCCCGCGAGGAGCATCACCCCCACCGCCGTGCTCCCCACCTGCGTCCCCAGCGAGGGATCCTCCGAGGCCACCGCGATCGCGATGGGGAGCGCCGCGAGCAGGAAGAATCCCAGGACGAACGCCACCGGGAGCAGCACCCCGAGCGACCCGAGGTGCCCCAGCAGCCACAGGGCCGGCGCGGCCACCGCCCCCGCCAGCACCAGGAACGGTTTCCGCCGCCGGATCCGGTCGCTCGCGGCGCCCAGCGCCACCGATCCCGCGATGCCGGCGATCGTGATCATCCCGGCCACCAGGCCGGCGCCGGTCTCGTCGATCCCGCGCGGCTTCAGGATCTCCTCCAGCCACGAGGTGATCCCCAGGTAGAATCCGAACCCCAGGAACAGCGCGGCGGAGAGCTTCCAGAGGGTCCGCGACCGCAGCGCTCTCCGGAGGGCCTGCCGGATCCCCATCTCCTCCGGCGCCACCAGGCGCTCGGGAACCGGCGACGGCGCGATGCGCCAGAACGCGAGCAGGGCCACCACCGACAGGCCCGCGTACACGAGCTGGGACCCCCTGACGCCGAACGCGTCCACCAGGGCCGGGGTGGCCACCAGCCCGACCGAGATCCCCAGGAAGATGGCCATGGTGCCCACTCCGGTGGCCGTGGCCGCCTCCTCCTCCGGGAAGTGCCGGTTCACCAGGTCGGCCACGGCGTTGATGAGGAACGGCTGGGGCAGCAGGAGCCCAACGGTCAGCACCAGCAGGAGGGGGAAGCTCCCCGCGGCCGGCCGGGCGAACGCGAACACGGAGGTGGCCAGGCCGGCCCACAGCAGCGGCGTCCGGTAGCCGTACCGGTCCGCCAGCGCGCCGCCGGGGATGGAGAGCGCCGCCGAGCACAGCGGTCCCACCGAGACCAGCAACCCGATCGAGGTGTCGGTGGTGTGGAACGCCGTCGCGGCCTTCTCCGTGACCGAGGCGAACGAGATCCACAGGACGTGGCTGGCCGAGACCAGCGCCACGTACGCGCCGAGGACCCGCCAGGACCCCGGACGGGCGCGGAGCCCCCCGGGTGTTCCAGCCTCCGCCGGCTCCTCGACCTGTCGCTCCACCGCCGTCCTCCCGCCCCGACCGCAGAGCGTACCGACCGCCGGCCCCCGCGGCGAGCGGCGGCCCCGGCGCGAGTCCGGCGGGCCGAACGAGGCCCGCGGATGCCCGTGCCCGGCCGAACAGCATCCGGCTGGGAGGTTCGAGGCCGAACGAATGCCGGAGGGGAAGGTTTCAGAGCCCACGAACATCGGGTAAGGAAATTCCGACCTACCCGGCAAGCGCGATTTGGGACCGACGGAGACCGGGTACGTCGCTTCAGTCCACTGCGGGATGGAGAAGGGAGCGACGATGGTGCTCGCCATGGCGCTGATCCTCGTCGGAACTCTTCTGGTGGTGACGGTGGTCCTGGCGTCGGCTCTGCGGTCGCGGCTGGATGCCCGGCGAGAGCCGGAAGCGCGCCGCCAGCACGCGGCCTTCGTCTTCCCACCGGCTCCGCCGGTCGAGGATCTGGCAGACGCGCGGCATCGCCGGGCGTCATGACCGGAATGCACCGAGCGCGTGGATTCCCATTGGTGGGGTTCGCCGCGGACGATTCGCGGGCCTCGGCTCGCGGCGGACCTCACGCGCTCGGCTAGGTGGGCGCATGGCCGGACGTTCAGCTCCCCCCTCGCTGGACGTCCGGCCCGCCCACCTCGCAACTCATCCCTCGGTGACGGTCGCTCGGCCACGTTGAGCGCCACCGGCGCGGCGAGCCCGCCGTCGTCCCCCCCACGCCGATCACACGAGAGCGCCTCGGCGAGGGGGCAGGCCCCCGTTGCGGTCGTGCGGCGAATGTGTGGAGACCTGTTCCCGCCCGTTCACCGGAGCGAGCCCGCCCGGTAGGTTGGGGGGAGCCGAGCGGGAGGTGCGAGATGAAGGCGATCACGGTGGCGCTGATGACCGATCCATCCGACCGGACCCTGTTCTACCGGGCCCGCGAGCTCGAGAACGGGGCGTGGGCCGACTCCGACCACGTGCGGGGTCTCCGCGACCGCGACTACCACACCGCGTCCGCGCTGGCGTCGCAGGCCGTGGCCCGGCTGGGGGAGAAGCTGGAGTCCGGCGCCGTGGCTCTGCGCCAGGGCGCCCGGGCCTAGCCGGGCTCGGCCTTCGGGGAACCTTGGCGCGCAACGTCTACCGGGTGGTCGCGGACGAGCGCCTGTGGGCCGTGCAGATCGGCGGCCGGGTCCTGGGGCGGTGGCGGTCCCGCGACAACGCCATCCGGCGGGCCTCGGCCATGGCCGAGGGTGACCAGCCCAGCCTGGTGATCGTCCACCGCGGCGACGGCTCGATCGAGTACGAACGCCCCTTCGGTCACGACCCCCACCCCGCGGTGGGCTGAAGATTCATCGGGCGGCCACCTCACGGATCGAGGTGCCGGCGGCCTGGAAGGAAGGCGGGATACCGCCGCCCACCTTCCCCGTGAGGCGGCGGCATCCCGCCGGTCGGCCGGGGTCCGCCGGGTCGGCTGTCCCCGGCAACGCAGGTTCGCTGCTGTCGATGAGCAACGCCGATCTTCGTCGGGGCCTCGGTCTCCCCGAGGTCCCTACCCCGGGGCGGGGTCCCGAAACGGGGCCGGGCCGTCGATATCCTTCGCGGGCCGGACGGAACGTGAGGATCGGGACGGGACATGACCGTGCAGCGGGATGACGAACGGGACCTGTGGTTCCACGTGGGCCGGATCGGGGCCGGGGCCGCGTTCGGGGCGGCGTTCCGGATCCGCCACTACGGCCTCCACCACATCCCGGCCTCCGGCGGGGCCCTCATCTGCACGAACCACGTGTCCGTCCTCGATCCGGTGTTCGTGGCGCTGGGGGGGGCCAAGCGGGGCCGGCCGATCCGGTTCCTGGGCCTGTCCGAGCTGTTCGAATCCGGGTTCGTGGGATGGTCCATGCGGGCGGGGCGTCACATCCCGCTCCGGCGGGGGACCGGCGACTGGGACGCCATCCATGCGGTGGCGGCCGTGATCCGGTCGGGGGCCGTGGCCGGGATGTCGCCGGAGGGCCGGGTCACCGACGGGGTGGAGGAGCTCCCCGGGCAGAAGGGCGGCGCTCGCATCGCGCTCGACGCCGGATGTCCGGTGATCCCGTCCGGACTGTGGGGGTCGAACTGGCGGTGGCCCAAGAACGGGCTCCACTCCCGTCCGCCACTCCGCCCGCCCGTGGTGCTGGTGTTCGGGCCGGCCATCGAGCCGGTGGGCGAGCCCCGGAATCCCCGGGACGTGAAGGCCCTCACCGAGCGGATCATGGACGAGATCCGTGCGCTGAGGGCCCTGGCCCGGGTCCGGGCGGAGGCCTTCCGGGACGGGTCGCCACCGTAGACGGAGCCCTCCGGCGGCTCCTACACTTCGACCGATGTCCGAGATCACCCACGACGGGGGCCCCATCGAGGAGCCCGCCCGGCCGGCCCGCGATCCGTTCCGGTTCCTCATGGGCCTGGCCCGCAAGCACGGCTCGGTCGCGCCGTACCGGGCCGGGACCGAGCGGGCCTACCTCGTCGACGACGCCGAGCTCGTGAAGCACGTCCTCGCCGACAACCACGCGAACTACTCGAAGGGCACGTTCATCAACTCCCAGTTCAAGGAGGCCGTGGCCGACGGGCTGCTCACGCTGGAGGGCCCGGAGTGGCGCCGGGAACGCCGGCTCATGCAGCCGGCCTTCCACCGGGAGCGCCTCAACGCGCTGGGCACCGGCATGACCGACGCCACCCTCACGATGCTCGATCGGTGGGAGGACCTGGCCGACACCGGCCGCGTGGTGGACATCACCCAGGAGATGGGCTCGCTGACCATGACCATCACGGCGCGGGCCCTTTTCGGATCGGACATCGCGGGGGACGTGGAGGAGATCGGGCGGCGGATCGCTGCGGGGGCCAGGATGCTGGCCGCGCCCCACAAGCCCGAGTTCACCTCGGCCAAGGCCCGGCTGGTGGAGATCGTGGAGGGCATGATCGCGGCCCGGCGGGCCAACCCGCACGGCGACACCGACCTGCTGACGATGCTCATGGAGGCGCGCGACGAGGACACCGGCGAGGCCATGAGCGACGAGCAGCTCCTCGACGAGGTGGTCACGCTGATCCTGGCCGGCTACGAGACCACGGCGAACTCGCTGTCGTGGACGTGGTACCTGCTGTCGAGGAACCCCCAGATCATGGAACGCGTCCGGGCGGAGCAGGCCGCGGTGCTGGGGGGACGGGTGCCGGGGTTCCGGGACCTCCCGATGCTCTCGTACAGCCGGCGCATGCTCGACGAGTCGCTCCGGCTGTACCCGCCGGCCTGGATCCTGGGACGCCGGGCCCTCGGTCCCGACCGCCTGGGCGACGTGGACATCGAGCCCGGGACGGTGCTGGCGCTCTCGCCGTACATCACGCACCGCAACCCGCGGTACTGGGAGGACCCCGAGCGGTTCGACCCCGACCGCTTCCGCGATGTCCGGATGTCCGGGAAGCAGCCGTTCGCGTACTTCCCGTTCGGAGGCGGGCCCCGGCTGTGCATCGGACACAACATGGCCGTCCTGGAGGCCCAGCTCATCGTGGGCACGGTCGCGCAGCGGTTCGACCTCCGCCTGGTGGAGGGCCACGACGTCGTCCCGGAGCGGCTGTTCGTCCTCCGCCCTCGGGGCGGGCTGCCGATGACCATCCACCGCCTCGGCACCGCGTCGTAACCGGGTCCTCATCCACTTGCTCCGGTTTCCTCGATCGTCCGACCACCCGCTCACGTCTCACGCAGGCAAAGGCCGGCGGGTACCGGCCGCCGCGGGCGCGGCGCGAACCCTGTCAGCCGCGGTGGCGGGGCCGGTGGTCGTGGCGCTTCACCGAGAACCCCTGGATGGTCCACCCGTGCTTCCCCGGCAACAGGAAGTACCGGCCGTCGCTCACGATCACGGTCTGGCCCCGGCCCCGCGTCCGGACGGCCTTCTCGAAGAACAGGGCCCGCGCCGACGCCGTCACCGGGCCGCCGCCCGGCCCGACCAGCACACGGATCTTCAGCTGCCCGGACGCCTCCCGGACCGACCGGACCAGGCGTCCGGCGTCCGGTCCGAGGGTCAGGGTCCGCTTGTGGTCGCGGGCGGTCTCGCGGGCCCTCCCGGCGAAGAACCGTTCGAACATCGGGCCGTACTTCCCCTCCCGCCACACGCCGGGGTCGACGAAGGCCATCCGGAACATCGCGTCGAAGCGCTCCTTGATGTTCCTGGCCGGCCCCCGCGTGGCCCGGCGGACCTTGGCCGGCTTCAGAGGCGCGGTGAGGACGTGCTTCACCTGGACCAGATGGAACCGGAACGGGCGGGGCTGCTTCCGGTGGGGTGGCTTGGGCGGCTTCCCGTCCTTCTTCGGCGACGGGGTGGGGTGCGGACCGAGGGGCGACCCCGTCGGCCCGGGGCCGGTGGAGGTCGCGGTGCTCCGGCGCGAGGTGGGCGTGGGGCCCTCGGGGCCGCCACTCGAACATGCTCCCAGCAGGGCCGTGACCAGGACGACGGCCGCCACGAGTGCGGCCGCCCGTCCCCGTTGGTCGGATCGAGCGTTCCGCGAGGGGGCCAAGACCGGCAGCCTACCGACGCGGGACCCAACCTTTCAATCAGAGCAAGGCCCCGGTGTTCACCACGACCACGCGGTCGCCGGGGCCGAGGTCCCCCCGCTCCCGGAGCGGCCCCAGTGCCGCCGCCGGGGCCGCGCCTTCGGCGGAGGCCAGCACGCCGGTGGCCCGGGCCAGCTGCCTCTGGGCCCGGAGGATGTCCTCGTCGGGGACGGCCACGGCGGTTCCGCCCGTGTCCCGGATCGCCCGCAGGACCAGCTCGTCGCCGAGCGGCGCCGGCACCCGGAGGCCGTGGGCGACGGTTCGGGCGTCCTCCCACGGTTCGGCCCGGTCGGCTCCCCGGTCGAACGCGCGGACCAGCGGGGCACATCCCTCCGACTGCACGATGATCAGGCGCGGCGGCGCACCGGCCACCCACCCCAGCGCCGAGAGCTGGGCGAACGCCCGCCACATCCCGATGAGCCCGACGCCGCCTCCCGCCGGGTACACCACGGCGTCGGGGAACCGCCACCCCAGCTGCTCGGCGATCTCGAACCCCAGGGTCTTCTTGCCCTCGATCCGGTAGGGCTCCCGGAGCGTCCCGGCGTCGTACCACCCGTGGCGCTCGATCCCGTCGGCGATCGCCCGGCCGGCGTCGGAGATCAGCCCGTCCACCAGCGCGAGTTCCGCCCCGAGCAGCCGGCAGGCCTCCTGCAGCGGGCCGGGCGCGTCGGCCGGCATGGCCACGTGCACGGGGAGGCCGGCCGCGGCCCCGTAGGCCGCCCACGCCACGCCGGCGTTTCCTGCGGTGGGGAGGGCCAGGTCCGCGGCCCCCCGCTCCGCCGCCGCGGTGACCCCGGCCGCCGCCCCCCGGGCCTTGAACGTCCCGGTGGGGTTCCTCCCGTCGTCCTTCACGTACAGCTCGCCGACCCCGACCCCGGCGGCCAGCCGGGGCGACGCGAGGAGCGGCGTCCCACCTTCGCCGAGGGTCACGACCGCGGAGGGATCCTCCACCGGGAGCAGCTCGCGCCATCGCCACATCCCGCCCCGGCGACCCTCGAGGTCCTCGCGGCCCACGGCGGCGCGCACCTGCTCCAGGTCGTAGTCCACCAGCAGGGGGCCCCCGCACGGGCATAGGTGCCGCGCCTCGAGATGCCCGAAGGCGCGTCCGCACCGCGAGCACGACAGGCGTTCGACGAACGAGGGCATGGCCGACCGAGCCTACCCGCGGCCCGGGCCTCCGCACGTGTGGGATCATCCCCCGATGCCACGCCGCTCGCGCTCCCGTCTCGCGGCAGCCGTCGCCGTCGTGGCGCTGGTCCTGGCGGTGCCCGCGAGCGGGACCCATGCCGCGCCGCTGCGGGTCCGCACGACGGAGGCGCCGGACGCGCAGAAGCCGCCGATCACGTGGAAGCGCATCCCGTTCGGCGACAAGCGCCGGCGGCAGATGGGTGCGTACTCGAAGCGCCACTACGGGGTCCGGAGATGGCGCCTGTCGGACCCACGGGTGATCGTGGAGCACTACACCGGCGGGACGTCGTTCTCCGCCGCGTGGAACACCTTCGCCTCGAACGCGAAGCACCTCGGCGAGTATCCGGGAACCTGCGCGCACTTCATCATCGACACCGACGGGACCATCTACCAGCTGGTGCCGCTGTGGATCCGGTGCCGGCACGCCATGGGCATGAACTGGGTGGCGTTCGGCGTCGAGCACGTCGGCACCAGCGACGGACAGGTGATGGGGAACGCCGAGCAGATCGCGTCGTCCTACGCGCTCACCGTGTGGCTGATGCAGCGCTACCACCTGGAGATCCGCAACGTGATCGGGCACAACGAGAACCTCATCAGCCCGTACCACGTGGAGCACGTGGCCGAGTTCGCCTGCCAGACCCACGACGACTTCACCCATGCCGACATGCGCGTGTACCGCAAGCATGCCAAGGCCCTGGCCATCAAGCACCACGTCCCGCTGGGGCCTCCGCCGGATTGGGTGGACTCGGACTGCTAGCACCCCCCGCCGAGCGGCTCTAGGAATCGCCGAGGGGCGGGCCTACACTCGCTGGGGATGCGGATGTGCCCTGCATGTTCGGCATCGAACGCCGCCGACGCCCGGTTCTGCGGGCAGTGCGGCACGTCGCTGGCCCCGGCCTGCACCCGGTGCGGCGCGGACCTTCCGCCGGACGTCCGGTTCTGCCCGTCGTGCGGTTCGCCGGTGGAGCGAGCGCCGGAGCCGGTGGGGCCGGGGCAGGAGCGCAAGCTCGTCACGGTCCTGTTCGCCGACGTGGTGGAGTCCGCCGGACTCGGCGAGCGGCTCGACCCCGAGCGGCTGAAGCAGGTCATGGACGCGTATTTCGAGGCCATGCGCCGGGAGATCGAGGCCGAAGGGGGGACCGTCGAGAAGTTCATCGGCGACGCCGTGATGGCGGTGTTCGGCGTCCCGGCGTCCCACGAGGACGACCCGGCCCGGGCGCTGCGGGCGGCCCTGCGGATGCGGGCCGCGCTGGAACGGCTGAACCGCTCCCTGGAGGAGTCCCAGGGGGTCACGCTGGCCATGCGGATCGGGGTGAACACGGGCGAGGTGGTGGCGGTGACGGTCCCCCGGCCCGGCGAGGGGATGGTCACGGGGGACGCGGTGAACGTCGCGGCCCGGCTGGAGCAGTCGGCCGACGTCGGGCAGATCGTGGTGGCGGAGCGAACGGCGCGGGCCGCCAGCGGGCTCCATCTGCGGCCCCTGGGCCCGCTGCCGCTGAAGGGCAAGGAGGAGCCCGTTCGGGCCTACGAGATGCTCGAGGAGGCCTCCATCGCCGAGCCACGGCTCCGGGAGCGGAGCGACGCCGGGGAGCCGGCCAGCCCGATGGTGGGACGGGACCGTGAGCTGGCCCTGCTCCAGACCGTGTACCACCGGGTCGTGGCGGAGGGACGGCCGTCCCTGGTCACCGTGTACGGCGAGGCCGGCGTCGGGAAGTCCCGCCTGGTGCGGGAGTTCGAGCGGCGGGCGGTGGCGGCCCTCGAGCCCCCGGTGACCGTACGGGGCCGGTGCCAGCCGTACGGCGACGGCATCACGTACTGGCCCCTGGCCGAGATCCTGAAGTCCCAGGCCGGCGTGCTGGACTCCGACCCGCCGGACGTGGCCCTGGGCAAGGTCCGGGAGGCCACCGCGAAGCTCCTGGCCGAGCTGCGCGGGCCCGGTCCCGATCCCGACCAGACCGCGGAGGCCCTGGCGTTCACCGTGGGCCTCCGCCCGGCGGACTCGGACCTGGCCGAGGCCGACCCCCGCATGGTCCGGGCCCGGGCGCTCGACGCGTGGCGCATGTTCTTCTCGGCGCTCGCCACGCGCGGGCCCGCCGTGGTCGTGGTGGAGGACATCCACTGGGCCGACCCCGCGATGCTCGACGTCCTGGAGGACCTGGCCGAACGGGCCCACGGGCCGCTGCTGTTCCTGTGCCCCTCCCGCCAGGAGCTCACCGCCCGGCGTCCGGGGTGGGGGGGTGGCCGGTGGAACTTCTCGGCGCTGCTGCTGGAGCCGCTCTCGGCCGAGGAGTCCGAACGGCTGGTGGACATGCTGCTCGGCGCGGAGGAGGTCTCGGAGACGGTGCGGAGCCGGATCCTGGAGCGGGCCGGAGGCAACCCGTTCTTCCTGGAGGAGATCGTGCGGCACCTCCTCGAGGAGCGGGAGCGCGTGGCCGAGGAGGAGGGGTGGCTGGCCTCGGTCGACGAGCTCGACGTGGACATCCCGGACACCGTGCAGGGAGTGCTGGCCGCCCGCATGGACCTGCTGAGCCTTCCGGAGAAGCGGGTCCTCCAGTCCGCGGCGGTGGTGGGCCGGGTGTTCTGGTCCGGCCCGGTGGCCGGGCTCCTGGGGGCCGAGCTGGGGGGCGGCGGGCCGGAGCCGGTTCTGGCGGCCCTGGAGGAGCGGGGCCTGGTGGCGGCGAGCCTGGCGTCGTCGATGGAGGGCGAGCGGGAGTACGTGTTCCGCCACATCCTCACCCGGGACGTGGCCTACGAGAGCCTCCCCCGCCGGGAGCGGGCGGCCGCCCACGCCGAGGTCGCCGCGTGGATCGAGGAACGCGCCGGCGAGCGGCGCCGGGAGCTCGCCCAGCTGCTGGCGCACCACTACGGAGAGGCCTACCGGGTGCTCCGCGAGGACGTTCGGCCGGACCTCGAGCGGCTGGAGTCCCTGCGGGCTGGGGCGTTCCGGTACGCCCTGATGGCCTCCGAGGACGCGAGGGCCAAGCTGGTCCTGGACGTCGCGGAACGCCACGCGGAGAGCGCGCTGGCCCTGGCCGCGGGGTCCCTGGAGCGGTCCCGATCCCTGGCCGCCCTGGGGTCCGCGTACGCCCACGGCTCGCGGGGGGATCTCGCCTGGCAATGCCTGAAGGAGGCCGTGGACCTCCAGCGCGAGCTCCCGGAGGCCGACCCGGACGAGGTGGCGGCGCTGTGCGCGTCGGCGCTGGAGCTGGTGACCCGCCTCCGGGGGACCATGCGCCAGCGGCTCACCGTGGCCCAGGCCGAACCGTACCTGGCCCTGGCCGAGCGGGGCGTGCCGGAGGGCGACGGCGAGGTCCGGGTTCGCCTCCTGGTGGCCCGGTCGTTCTGGCCCCACTCGTTCCGCGACGCGCCGGGCGACGCGGACTCCCTGGCCGCCGCGCTGGCGGCGGGGGAGGAGGCCGCCGCGATGGCCGAGCGGCTGGGCCGGCCGGCCCTGGTGTCTGCCGCGCTCGACGGGGTGGGCGCGTTCTACATCCGCCAGGGTCTGTACGGGCCCATGGCCCAGGTGGTCGAGCGCCGCCTGGAGCTCGCCGCCGACCTGGCCGATCCCATCGAGCTCGCCGACGGGTACTCGATGGCGGCGTGGGCGGCGGTGCACGTGGGCCGGTACGCCGACGCCCTGCGCTTCGCCGACGAGGGCCTGGCCCACGCCCGCTCGGGGACGCTGGCCCTGACCCTGGACTGCCTGGACTGGCGAGCCGTGGCCCATGCGCGGCTGGCCGAATGGGACGGGGTGCTGGAGGACGCCGGCCACGCCGAGGAGCTGCTCGGCGAGCGCCGGGAGAACCCGCCCGGCTACGCCTCGGACTACCTGGCCGTGCAGGCGCTGGTCCTGGAGGCCCGGGGCGACCAGGGCGAGGCCAACCGGCTCATGGAGCGGATCCGGTGGCTGCAGCGGGCCGAGGAGCGCCCCTCCCCGGGGTGGGCCCTGTGGCAGTCCCGGGTGCTGGCCCGCCGGGGGATGTTCGAGGATGCCCGGGCCTCCCTGGAGCGCCCGGAGATGGCGGCCCTGGGCTACGGCCGCGACTACGTGCTGGAGGCGTGGTGCGACTTGCTCGCGGAGGAGGAGGCCTGGGACGAGGCGGCCGGTGTGGTGGCCGGGGCCCGGGCGCATGCGGCCGTGGCCGGGCTGCTGGCGCTGCCCCGCTACGCCGACCGCCTGGAGGGGCTGGCGGCCGCGGCCTCCGGCGACCACGACGGCGCCGCCGCGCTGCTGGGCTTCTCCGCCGGCGGGTTCGAGGAGCTGGGAGCGGTGTGGGAGGCCGCGATCGCCAGGATGCACCTCGGCCGCGTGCTGGCCGGATCCGGCCGGCGCGACGAGGCCCGGCGGCCCCTCGAGGCCGCCGTCACGGTGTTCGACCGGCTCCGGTCCCTCCGCGAGCTCCTCTCCGCCGGCGAGCTCCTGGACTCGGTTCGCTGACCGCCCGTCCGGTGCGGCGACGAACGCCCCGGCTCAGGCGCCGAACCGGCGAAGCCTGAGCGAGTTCGACACCACGGAGACCGACGAGAAACCCATGGCAGCGCCGGCGAAGATCGGGTTCAGCAGGCCGAACGCCGCCAGGGGGATCAGCACGACGTTGTAGCCGAACGCCCAGAGCAGGTTCTGCACGATCGTGCGGAACGTCCGGCGGGACAGCCGGATCGCCGTCGCAACGCCCCTGGGATCGCCGCTGATCAGGGTGAGGTCGGAGGCCTCGATGGCGACATCGCTCCCGGTGCCGATGGCGATGCCGAGGTCGGCCTGGGCCAGGGCCGGCCCGTCGTTGATGCCGTCGCCCACCATGGCCACGACCCTGCCCTCCGCCTGCAGCCGCCTGACCTCCTCCACCTTGTCCTCCGGCAGGACCTCGGCCAGGGTGCGATCGATCCCGGCCTGCCGGGCGATGGCCTGGGCCGTGGATCGGTTGTCCCCCGTGATCATCGCCACCTCGACGCCCAGGCCGTGCAGATCCCGGATCGCGGTGGCGGCGTCGGGCTTCAGCACGTCGGCCACGGCCAGCGCGGCCCGGGCCTTGCCCTCCCAGCCCACCCAGAAGACCGTCTTCCCCTCGGATTCCAGCCGGGCGGCCTCGTCGGCCAGCCACTCCGGGATGGCGATCCGGTCCCGTTCGAACAGGTGCCGCCGGCCCACCAGAACGGGCACGCCGTCCACCTCGGCCCGGACCCCGAGGCCGGCGGCCGTCCGGAACGCCGTGGCGGTCGGGACGTCCAGCCCTCGGTCCCGCGCGCCCTCGACCACGGCCCGGGCGATGGGATGCTCGCTCGACGACTCGGCGGCCGCCGCCACCGCCAGGGCCTCCTCGTCGCCCACCGCGTCCGTCAGGCGCATCCGGCCCTGCGTGAGAGTGCCGGTCTTGTCGAAGACCACCACGTCGATCCGCCGGGACTGCTCCAGCACCTCCCCGCCCCGGATGAGCACGCCGAGCTGGGCGCCTCGACCGGTTCCCACCATGATCGCCGCCGGTGTGGCCAGCCCCATTGCGCACGGGCAGGCGATGATCAGGACCGCGACGGCGGACACGATCCCGTCCCGGACGTCGCCGGTGGCGAGGAGCCAGCCGGTGACGGTCACGGCCGCGATCCCCATGACGATCGGAACGAAGATGCCGGCCACCCGGTCGGCCAGCCGCTGGATCGGCGCCTTGCTCCCCTGCGCCTCGGCCACCAGCCGGACGATCTGGGCCAGGGCGGTGTCGCTCCCCACCTTTGTCGTTCGAACCAGCATCGAGCCGTCGGCATTCAGCGTGCCGCCGATGACCTCGTCGCCCGGGCCCTTCTCCACCGGGACCGACTCGCCCGTGATCATGGACTCGTCCACGGCGGAGGCGCCCTCCTCCACCATGCCGTCGGTGGGGATCTTCTCCCCTGGGCGGACCCGGACCAGGTCACCGACCTTGACCTGATCGATCAGCATCAGGAACTCGCGGCCGCCCCGCACGACGTGGGCTTCCTTTGCTCCGCGCTCCATCAGCTTCGCGATGGCCTCGCCGGCCTTCCCCCGGGCCCCGGCCTCCAGGTACTTGCCGAGCAGGAGGAACGCGATGATGAGGGCGGCCGTGTCGAAGTACAGCGTCTCGTCGGCGAACAGCGCCCAGACCGAGTAGATGTAGGCGGTGAGGGTCCCCAGCGCGATGAGGGTGTCCATGTTCGCGCCGAACGACCTGGCGCGGAGGGCCGCGCCTCTGATGAACGGCCAGCCCGCCCACAGCTGGACCGGCGTGGTCAGGGCGAAGGATGTCCACCGGGCCCAGGCTGCATCCATCCAGAAGGTCGACAGGACAAGCACGGCCAGCCCGAGCGGCCAGGCGAACCAGACCCGGCGGAGCCACCCCCGGGCCTCCTTCGCGACCGGGTCCTCCCGGCGGGCTCGGTGGATCTCGATGTCGTAGCCGCGGGTCTGGACGGCGGACCTCAGCGTCTCGAACGGGACGGCATCCGATGCCAGGCGGACCTGTGCCTCCGCGGTGGCCAGGTTCACCCGGCACTCCAGGACCCCGGGCTGCTTCAGCAGGGTCTTCTCGATGCGCTGGACGCACGATCCACACGTCATCCCGGAGACGTCGAGGGTCAGCTCCTTCTCTGCGGCGCCCGGAGCCACCGCCGTCACCTCCCGACGAAGCGGGCCACGGCGGCCACGAGCTCCTCGACCTTCTGGTCGCCCTCACCGCTCTCCAGGCTCTCCCGTACGCAGTGCCGCACGTGATCGTCCAGGAGGCCGACGCCAACGGCCTTCAGCGCGGCGCTCGCCGAGTTCAGCTGGGTGAGGATGTCGATGCAGTACTTGTCCTCCTCCACCATCCGCTGGAGGCCCCGGACCTGGCCCTCGATCCGGCGCAACCGGTCGAGGAGATCCTTCTTGTTCATCGCGTAGCCGTACATGCCCGTCCCTTTCAGCTAACGATCGATTGGGAACCTCTTCTGAACATACCCTACAGGGGTAGGCTAGGAGAAGGGCTGGGCCGAACGGCCCTCATGCGCCGGGTCTAGGAGCCCACGTAGCTGTCGGGATCCTCCCGGAAGTCCTCCAGGCATCCCGCGGAGCAGAACCAGTACGTCGTGCCGCGGTATTCGAACGATCCCGCTGCCGACCCAGGGTCCACTTCCATCCCGCACACCGGATCGATCTCCATCTCGACTCCTTCCCCGAGGGAACCGGGACTCCGGTCAGAGAGCGGTCGTGTCAGCCGACCGAGCGCGGTGGGCCCGGGGCTCACTCCGTCTTGCCTTCGAGGACCCGCCGGCGCTCCTCGAACTCCTCCTTCGAGATCTCGCCCCTGGCGAAGCGCTCTTCCAGGATGGCCCGCGCATCGGACCTGGGCGTCGCGGGCTGGTTTGTCCCGGGCTGGTTTGTCCGGCGCCCCCACTCCCGGATCGCGTAGACCACCAGGGCGGCGAGCCCGCCCCAGAAGACCAGCATCATGAGGATGCCGCCGAGCCACCACCATCCTCCGTCGGGTCCCCACATCATCGCCCGGTCACCTCCCAGGAGAGTCGCCGGCGTGGTGGGAGGCGTGGGATCCAGGGCCCATCATCCAGGAGCCCGTGCCGGAACCGCCCATCATGCCGGAGCCCGCTCCGGTCATCATCCCAGAGCCGCCCATCATGGAGCCCATCTGGGGCGCCCACTGGTCCATCTGTTCGTGCATCGTTCGTCTCCTTCCCTTCAGGGCTCACCGTACGCGGGCGTTGTGAAGGCGCGGTGAAGGAGGCATTGGGTGGCGATGAAGCGTGGGGGAGTCGGACGGTGAAGCGAGTGCCGTTCCCGGCCCCGCTCGAAACGTCCACCGTCCCGCCCGAAGACGCCCGCAGCCGCGTGACGGAGTCCTACGCGGAGGCCGCCTTGGACTTCGGGCCGCGGTAGTAGTAGCGGGCCACGATCGCCGTGTCGCTCCACGCGACGCCCTTCACGGCGTGGAGGCCGTGCAGCAGGCGGTCCCTGAGCTCGTCCTCCTCGTGGGCCCCGAACTCCACGAGGACGTCGTACCCGCCGCCGGCGACGATTGCCGAGCCGTTGTAGCCCGGCACCACGGCGGTTCCGGCCAGCACGTCCATGGCCCGGCCGGGACGGGAGCGGATCCGGCTGAACGCGATGTAGGGGTACTGCTTGGTCCACCGAAGCTGGCTCGGCCCCCACAGGATGGGCACGGCGGTCTCCAGCCCGGTGGCACCGGGGTTCCCGAAGATCGAGCGCAAGGTCTGCGGCAGGGTCTCCAGGTCGGCGATCTCGACCACGGCGAACGCCGCGAACGCCCCCGTGGTGGACGCCACGAACCTGACCTCTTCGTGGGTTCCCTCCTCGAGTTCGCCCACCAGCTCGGGGTCCGCCTCCCGGGCGAACACGTAGACGTCGGTCTCCATCCCCATCGGACTCTCCTCTCACTCGTCCATCCGGTAGTTGACGCAGGGTCCGGCGCCGTTCGCAAGTCGCTCGGGGGACTCCCTGCGGTCGTGTACTTTGGGTCCGTGCAGGAGACCCTCGGCGGACCGCCGTCGTCCGGCCGCCCGTCCAGCTCGCCTTCACGCGACTTTGGAGCGGCCCTCGTCCCCGCCGGTGTGATCCTCACTCTGGCCGGGCTGGCCGGCGACCTCCTCGCACACACACTGGCCCCCGCGGCCCACGATCACGAGGAGCTGATCAGCTTCAGCTCTCCGAACCCGTGGCACCTGGTGCTGTTCGCGGGGATCGTGGTGACGGCCCTGGCAGGGATCCGGTGGGCGGTCCGCCAGAACAGCGAATGGGGCGGCCTCCTCGGCGCGCTGATGTCGCTGCTGCTGGTGGCCACGGTGGCCATCGGGGGGTGGGCCGGGATGCGCGGCACCGAGACGAACGCCGCGTCCGGCGGGCATCGCCACCCCGCGACGGGGCCAGTTGCCGGGACCGGCACGAGCGGCACGGCCGAGACGCACGTGCACGCGCCGTCCGGAGGGGCGGTGGCGGGCGAGGGTTCGGAGGGAGAGTCCTCGTTCGGCGAGCATGCGCACGGCAAGCCCGGCCCCGTGACCGCGGCCCAGCGCGTGGTGCTGAACCGCCAGCTGGCCGATGCCAAGGCGGCCACCGCGGAGTACCGGGACATCGCCGCGGCCAGGGCCGACGGCTACTTCCAGGTCACGCAGTTCATCCCCGGGCTCGGGCTGCACATGGTGAACCTCCAGGTCGCGAACACCGCGTTCGACCCGGCCCATCCCCATATCCTGCTGTACGAGCCGGAGACCGATGGGTCGCTCCGGCTGGTCGGCGTGGCCTACCAGTTCAAGCACACGGACGACACGCCGCCCGCGGGGTTCACGGGTGGCTCCGATGTGTGGCACTACCACACCAACCTGTGCTTCCAGAAGGGCGGGTCCGTGACCATCGCCTCGGACGCCGCCGCGTGCAGGGCGGTGGGCGGGCTGTACTTCCAGAAGCAGACCGCCTGGCTCCTTCACGCCTGGGTGTGGAAGACCAACCCCCACGGCGTGTTCACCGAGGTCAACCCCAACGTCGCGTAGCGTGGCGTCCCCGTGGTCGACGTCGAGGCCGCGCTTTCCAGATCCCCCGGAACGCGGCCGTCCTGCACGTGCCCGTCGCGTTGTTCCTGACGATCCGAGGAGGACGCGCTAGGAGGTGGCCTTCTTGGCCGCTCGCTTGGCCGTCGACGCCACGGTCTTCGCACCATCGGACGCCGCGCCCGCGGTCTTCTTCGCCGCCCCGGCGGTCTTCTTCGCGGCCTCCTTGGCGGCGGTGACGGCGGGGGCGGAGGCCGCCTTCGCCTTCTGCCCCGTGTCCTTGGCCACGGCGGCGGCGGTCGCGGCGGCGCCGGCGGCTGCCTCCCTGGCCCGCTGGGCCCGGCCCGGGAGCTTCTGGGCGGCGTCCCGGCTGGCCTTGGCCACCTTTCGGCCGACGTCGGGGGCCTTCCTGGCGACAGTGCGGCCGACGTCGGCGGTCTTCTTCGCCACGGCCGGTGCCTTCTCGGCGATCCCCCGCATGGCCTTGGGGGCCTTGTCCGCGACGGTCTTCGCGACGCCCGGGGCCTTCTTGGCCACGGTCCGCCCGACGTCGGCGGCCTTCTTCGCCACGGCCGGCGCCCGCTCCGCGATCTCCGACAGGATATTCGACGCCGTCTCGGCCAGCCCGCCCTTCGATTTCTTCGCCACGCGCGTCACCTCCGTCTCACGTCGCCCGACACCGTGGGTCTCCCTCGCCCGAGTCTGACCCAACCCGGTCCGGCGGACAAACCGGGTTCTGTGCACCGTCCCACAGCGAGCACGCTACAGCTTGGCCCGGCCCGGGTTCACCATCCCCACCCCGCCCTGGTACACAATGCAGATCGGCACGTGCGCGTCGTTCGCGACCTTCCACGACGCGTCGATGCCGGTCCCCTCGTCCACGATGGCCGCCGCCCCCTCGGACACGGCCTGCCGGACGTTCGCCGCGGCCCGCTCCGCGGACACACCGTTGTCGTAGCACTTCACCGCGAGCTGGTAGGTGGCGTTGCCGATCCTCAGGCCGCCGCCGTCGCCGCACGCCGCGGCCAGGAGGGCCGCCACCTCCGCGGGGACGGCGAGGATCCGGGCGAACGAGCGCGGCCACGGGTTGGGCATGGGAGGGACCGGAGTGCACCCAACTGGGTTTCGGACCACCCCACCGAACGTGCTTCATGTGATATGCAGGTTCACGGTCATGGCGGATCGAGGCGTGCTGCAGCGGTCGCGCCGCGCGGGATGGGGCGGGCGCTCGGCCCGATACCCCCTCCTGGGCGGCCGCTACGCCGTGCGCTCCCTGGTGGGGGAGGGCGGCATGTCCGAGGTCATGGCCGCCCTGGACACGGTCCTTCATCGCCCGGTGGCGGTGAAGATCCTCCGCGAGCACCTGGCCCACGACCCCATCGCGGTGGCCCGGTTCCGCCGGGAGGCCCGAGCGGTGGCAGCGCTGTCGCACCCCAACATCGTGGCCATCCACGACGTGGGGGCGGTGGAGCACGAACAGGTCGTCGACGGCCGCCGGCTGGTTCCCGGGCGGCCCTACCTGGTGACGGAGCTGGTGGTGGGGCAGCCCCTCGACCTGTTGCTCCGGAGGGACGGGCCGCTCGCGTGGCGGACCGCAGCCGAGGTCGGTGAGGCCGTGGCGGCCGCGCTCGCCTACGCCCACGGCGGCGGCATCGTGCATCGTGACCTCAAGCCGGCCAACGTGATGCTCACGCCGTGGGGCCATGTGAAGGTCCTGGACTTCGGCATCGCGCTGGCCCCGACCTGGACGCCCATCACCGACGGCGGCCGGGTCCACGGGACCGCCGAGTACCTGTCGCCGGAACAGGCCCGGGGCGACGGCGTGGACGGTCGATCCGACCTGTATTCGCTGGGCGTGGTCCTGTACGAGCTGCTCACCGGGCGGGTCCCGTTCACGGGCGACAACGCCGTGGCCGTGGCCCTCCAGCACCTCGAGCAGCGTCCCGAGCCCATCCGGTCGTTCCGCCCGGACGTGCCCCTGGAGCTCGAGCGGGTCGTGCTGCGGTGCCTGGAGAAGGACGCCGCCGGCCGGTACGCGAGCGCGGGAACGCTCCGCGCGGCGCTGGCCGCAGCCCGGGGTGCGGCTTCGGCTCGGGCCGCCGGCGGGCTCCCGCCCATGGCCGGCGCGACCGGCCCCGTGGCCACCGGTCCGGTGCTCACGGAACAGCCGCCCCCGCCGCCGCCCGTGCCGTTGGCCTCCGGGCCGGCCGTGATGTCCACGGTGCCGGTGGCCCCCGTGGCCCCCGCCCGGGCCCGGACCGCGGTGGATCCGGAGCCCGCGCCCCCGGGGCGCCACCTCCGGCGCCGCCGAGGAGCCGGAAGGGTGATCGTGGGCGTCCTGGTCCTGCTCGTGGTGGGCTCGGGCGCGGCGGTGGCGGTCCCGCCGCTGCTCCTCAGGGAGCCCGACGCCGCGGGCGCCCCGCCCGCCCGTCCCGCCCCCCTCGCCCCCCCCGGTCGGTTCCGCGCGGATGCCGAATGCGCCGGGTTCCAGCACGTCGCGGTGACGCTCACGTGGAGCCCGTCGTCCTCGGTCGCCGCCCGGGGCTACATGGTGTTCCGGACCCTTCCCTCCGACGGCATCCCGGACCGCATCGCCACCGTGAACGGCCGGTCCTCCACGTCGTTCGTGGACCGGGACGTCCGTCCCTCCCAGCGCCCCGCGTACTTCGTCCGGACCGTCAGTGGGGGCCGCATCAGCGTGGCCACGTGGCAGGCCCGGCCCCCCACGCCCGTGTTCTGCTTCTAGCGACGGATCGACGAAGGGACCGGCAGCATGGGGAAACGATCGATGCGGGACCGCCTGCGGATCGACCCCGGCGCCGGCCGGGGATTCGCCGGCGTCGACCCCCGGTCCTCGCCCGGCGCGGGGGCGCGAGCGGCGGCCGAGCGGCGGATGGCGAAGCGCCAGGACCGGCTCCGGGAGCTGCAGGACCGACTGTTCGCCGAGGGCCGCCGGTCGCTGCTGGTGGTGCTCCAGGGCACCGACACCAGCGGCAAGGACGGCACCGTGAAGCACGTCATCGGCGCGGTGAATCCCCAGGGCGTCCAGGTCACGGGGTTCAAGGCCCCCACCCCCGAGGAGCTCCGCCATCACTTCCTGTGGCGGATCCGCCGCCGCCTCCCCGAGCCGGGACGCATCGCGATCTTCAACCGCTCGCACTACGAGGACGTCCTGGTGGTCAAGGTCCACGGGCTGGCGCCACCCGAGGTCATCGAGCGTCGCTACGACGAGATCAACGCGTTCGAGCGGAAGGTGGTGGACGCGGGGACCACGATCGTGAAGCTCTGCCTGCGGATCTCGGCGAACGAGCAGGGCGAGCGGCTCCTGGACCGCCTGGAGGACCCGGAGAAGCGGTGGAAGTTCAACCCGGGGGACCTCGACGATCGGGACCGGTGGGACGAGTTCGAGGCCGCCTACGCCACGGCGGTGGAGCGGTGCTCGACGGCGTGGGCCCCCTGGTACGTCGTCCCGGCCGACCGGAAGTGGTACCGGAACGTGGCGGTCACGGACATCCTGGTGGAGACCCTGGTGGAGGTGGACCCGCGCTATCCGGATCCGAAGTTCGAGCTCGACGCCCTCCGCGAGCGCGTTCGGAAGGGGCCGGCGTAACCTGACCCCGCCGCGGCGGGTCCGATAGGATCGCGGGAGGTCGACGCCCCCGGCCGCGCCGGAGGTGAGGAGATGGCCCTGTTCCAGACCAGTCGGCGCCGGGACCTCTTGGTGTGCTCGTTCTGCGGCAAGGGCAGCGACGAGGTTCGAGCCATGGTCGCCGGGTCCGGCGTCCGGATCTGCGACGAATGCGTCTCGCTGGCCGGCGAGATCATCCGCGAGCGGGCCGGCGGGGAGGTCCACCCCCGGTTCCGCCGGGACCGCCCCCTGCGCGAGCAGTCCAGCGGCTGGCTCATCCCGTGGGAGATCGAGGACTCCGCCGAGGTCGACTTCGTCCCGGAGGGACGCCTCGACGTCGACGACGACACCGGCGATCAGCGTCCCTCGGGCCCCTTCGGCCGCCGCTGACCGTCAGGCGGCCTCCAGGCACAGCGAAAGGGGCGCCGAGTGCCGCTTACCTGCGTGCTCCGCTCGGTGAAACGTCAGGCCGTTGACGGGTCGCCCGTTCGGACGAAGCCGAGCATCCGGCCCCAGGCGTCTGCGGACGCCTCGGTGTGCTCCTCGGACGTGCGGTCGAAGAACGAGTGCGGCGCGCCGTCGTACGTCTCGATGTGGTGGCTGACCCCCTCCGCCTCCAGCGCATCCGCGAACCGCCGGACGTGCTCCGGGGTGATGTTCCGGTCCGCTCCCGCGAACAGGCCGAGCACGGGGCAGCGGTACTGCGCGGCGAGCTGGACGGGGGCGGTGCGGTCGTGCTCGTCGCGCTCGGCCACGAATCCATAGAACCCGATCACGCCGGCCAGGCCGTGGTCGTGCGCGGCCTGGTTGAAGGAGTTCCGGCCGCCGAAGCAGAACCCCACCGTGAACAGCCGCTCGGCGCCCCCGCCCTCCGGCGAGCGGACGTGGGCGGCCGTGGCGGCGACGTCGGCCGCGATGCCCCCTGGGGTGGTCCTGTCGACGTGCGGCATGCAGTCGAATTCGTCGTCCCGCTCCCCGACCTCTGCGGTCCGTCCGAAGTAGTCGAACGCCGTGGCGTGGACGCCTGCCTCCGCGAACCGCATCGCCAGCTCCTCGTAGAAGCGATGCAGGCCGCGGACGTCCGGCAGGATCACCATCCCGGGCCCTCCCGGCTCGTCGTGCCGAGCGCCGTACGCGGCGAACCGATTCCCGTCCGCCGCCTGGAGCTCGATCCGTGCGCCCTCGGCCGATCCCGCCCCCCCGGAGATCGGCGGATACGGCGGCCTGGCGCCAGGCTCGTAGCACATGAGGCAAGCCTATCGGCCCGAACGGCGGCTCGACGCAGGCAAGGACCGGCGGCCGTTCTGAAGCTGAGGGTGGGGGGTGGTCGGCCAGCGGAGGAACGGCCGCCGGTGCCCGACCACAGGTGACTCGAAGTCGGCCAGCGGGGGAACGGCCGGCGGTCCCCGACCACAGGAAGATGCCAAGATGGCCGTCCCAGGGTTTCTGGAAGCCGAGCGAGGAGGGCACCGACGTGGCGGGCATGGTTCCGGAGGACATCGGGGAGCTGACGTGGGTGGCCGACCCGCGCGTGTCCCCGGACGGACGGCAGGTGGCGTACACGGTCATGCGGACCGACCGCGAGGCCAACGAGTACCGGAGTGCGATCTGGCTGACGGCCGCGGACGGCTCGGCCGAGCCCCGGCAGCTCACCGCGGGGACGAAGCGCGACGGCTCCCCTCGATGGTCGCCGGACGGCACCCGTCTGGCGTTCGTGTCGAACCGCGAGGGCAAGGTGGGCCAGCTGTACGTCATCCCGATGGCGGGTGGTGAGCCGCGGAAGGTCACGTCGGGCAAGGAGGACGTCGAGGAGCCGGCGTGGTCGCCGGACGGCGAGCTGGTCGCGTTCGTGACCCGGGTGCCGGACCCCGGCTACGAGGAGGAGGACGAGCGCAAGCGGCCTCCGAGGCGGTTCACCAGGCTCCAGTTCAAGCTGGACGACGTGGGGTGGACCGGCGACCGCCGCCAGCACCTGTTCGTGGTGCCGGCGGACGGCAGCTCCGAGCCGGAGCAGCTCACCGATGGCGACTTCGAGCACGACGGCGTGTGCTGGTCGCCCGACGGCACGCGCCTGGCGTTCGCCTCGGCCCGCGACGAACGCTGGGACACCCTGCCGGTGCGGGACCTGTACGCGATGGATGCGTCCGGCGGCGAGCCCGAGCGCCTGACCGGGGCGGACGGCGCGGCCGAGCATCCCTCGTGGTCGCCGGACGGCCGCCGGATCGCGTACCTGTTCCACCCCGGCGTGTTCGACGAGCCCCGCCACACCCAGGTCGCGGTGCTCCACATGGGGACCGGCGAGCGGACCGTGCTCACGGAGTCGCTGGACCGGAACTGCGCGCCGTACCCGCCGGCCCGGGAGCCGGTGTGGGACGGGGACGACATCCTGTTCGCCGTGGAGGACCACGGCGCCACCCATCTGTACCGAGTGCCGGCCGACGGCTCGGGGAAGCCCGAGCTCGTCGTGGGAGGTGAGCGGCAGGTCACCGGATGGGACGCCGCGCGCGGCACGATCGCCCACACCATGACCACGTCGACGGAGGTTCCCGAGCTGTACGTGGGGGACCGGCGCCTGACCGAGGTCGGGCGTGCCTTCGCGGAGGCCCGCGAGCTGGTGGCGCCGGAGCGGTTCACGGCGACCTCGGCCGACGGCACCGAGGTGGACGCGTGGATCATGCGCCCCTCCGGGTTCGAACAGGGCGGCCGGTATCCGACGCTGCTGAACATCCACGGCGGGCCGTTCACCCAGTACGGGATGCGGTTCCTCGACGAGTTCCAGGTCCTGGCCGGCGCGGGATACGCCGTGCTGTTCTGCAACCCGCGGGGATCCTCGGGCGTCACCGAGGAGTGGGGCCGGGCCATCCGGGGGCCCGTGGAGGGCGGGCCCGGGTGGGGGACGCGCGACTACGAGGACGTCATGGCCGTGGTGGACGAGGCCGTCCGGCGGTTCGACTTCGTGGACGGCGACCGCGTCGGCGTGATGGGCGGCTCGTACGGCGGCTACATGACCTCGTGGATCGTGGGGCATACCGACCGGTTCGCCGCGGCGTGCAGCGAGCGCTCCTGCAACAACTTCCTCCTGGAGGGCGGGAGCGCCGACATCGGCTGGATGTTCAAGGGTGAGGTCGGCGCGTTCTGGTTCGAGGACCCCGATGCGTACCTGAAGATCTCGCCGGTGAGCTACGCGACGGACATCACCACGCCGCTGCTCATCCTGCACTCGGAGAACGACCTCCGGTGCCCGGTGGGCCACGCCGAGGACCTGTTCACGATCCTCCGCCTGCTCCGCCGCGAGGTGGAGCTGGTGCGGTTTCCCGGCGAGAGCCACGAGCTGTCTCGAGGCGGCTCGCCCGCCCACCGCGTCCAGCGCTTCGAGGTCATCCTGGACTGGTTCGAACGGCACCTCCAGACTCCCTGATCCTGCCCTCCGGCTCCAGCGCGCCGGTTCGGCCGTCAGGACGGGATGAGGTACCTGCTCGGTCGACGAGGACGGCGGCACGACGGTCAACCGCGAGGGCTGATCTCGGGCCGGAGGGGTCTCCGGGCCGGCGAGCTCGGGAGAGCGCCCCAGGTACTCGGGGCGCTCTCTCCTCGGTCACAGCCGGGCCGCGAACACCAGGGGCTCCTTGATCCCGTCCGGGTCGTCCACGGCGTTCCAGTTGGAGCTGCCCAGCCGGATCAGGGCCCGCCGGACCGCCGCCGGGCCGGCTGAGGGGTTGTTCGCCAGGTACAGGGCCGCTGCGCCGGTCACGTGCGGAGTGGCCATAGAGGTCCCGCTGATCGTGCCGTAGCCGGACGGCGAGGAGATCTGGCCGGACGTCGGGACCGTGCTCAGGATGCACACGCCGGGCCCGATCAGGTCCACGTCCTTCCCGAAGTTCGAGAAGTTCGCCAGCGTGTCGTCCTCGTCCTGGCGGCACGTCGGTGACCCCAGGCCTCCGGGCTTGCCGTCGAAGTCGGCCAGCGCCGACACCGTGATGACCTCGTCGTAGGCCGCCGGGACGTGGTGAGCCGCGTCGTCGGCCGAGTTCCCTGCGGCCACGGCGTAGGTCACGCCGGCGGCCACGGAGTTGCAGATCGCGAGGTGCTCCGCGTCGTTGTTGGTGAGGCCGCAGTTGCCGTCGTCGGAGCCGCTGCCGCCGAGGCTCATGTTGGCGACGTCGATGACGTCGGCATGCGCGGTCACCCAGTCGATTCCGCAGACCACCCACGACCGGAACCCGAAGCCGCCGCTGCCCAGGACCCGGACCGACCAGATCCGGGCGCCGGGGGCCACCCCGACCACGCCGAAGCCGTTGTCCAGTGCCCCGATGGTGCCGGCCACGTGGGTCCCGTGCCCGTACCCGTCATCGAAGGCCGTGTCCTGCCCGGGCGTGCAGTTCACGCCGCCCACCACGTTGAGGTCCGGGTGGGAGTCCACGCCCGTGTCGATCACCGCGACGTCGACGTCCACGCGCTGGTCCACCCCGTCGATGTGGGCCGTCGGGCTGAGCTCGGCGTCGATCCGGTCGATCCCGGTGGGCAGGATCTGCGCATCGGCGGACACCGGGCCGTCGGCGGACACGAAGGCCACCCTGGAGTCGGCCGCCACCCGCGCCAGCCGGTCGCTCGGGATGGTCCCAGCGTAGCCCTTCAGGGCGGCCTGGTACACGAGCTGGACGTCCACGCCGTACCGGGCGGCGTGGTCCCGGGCCACGGCGGCGGGCTTCGACACCGAGTCCTTCAGCACCACGATGTAGGACGCCGAGGACGCGGAAGCAGCATGGGCAGGGATGGCCATGGCGGCGACGAGGGCGCCGGCGAGAAGGGGCCGTACGAAGCGAACCATCGAATACCTTCCTGGACGAGTTGGGAGAACCCTTCCACCGAGGCATCGAAGCCGTCAAACCGAGCACTGCGCGTCACGCCCGCTGTTGCCTCACGGTCTCGCCCTTCGAGCGACCCGCGGAGGGGGGCCGTGGGTTGGCCGGCCGGGCACGCAGGGCGCCCGGGCCGCTCCGGGTGCTCCGTGCCCTGGCCCTGCAGGCGACCGTCGTCCTCGCCGCTTCGCTGGTCGTTCGCGGCTCCAGCAGTGGCCCAGGGATCCCCGGCCTTCTGGGGCGACATGTCTCGGTCGGCATGTCGCCCAGTGGGCCGGGGAACTTCACGTTCGGCCTCGGTGACCCCCTTCCGCTCGGCCCAGCCGCAAGGGTCCTGCGGGCGGCAGGGCGTTCGCCCATGGCCCTCCGGGCGTGAGCCAGACGAGGATGAGCCACGGCCCAAAGGAGGTTCCAGGTGAAGATCGTCGTCGTGTACGAGTCGATGTTCGGCAACACCAAGACGATCGGGGAAGGGATCGCGGAGGGGCTGCGCGAGGCGGGCGAAGTGAAGGTCGGGACCGCGGATCAGCTCTCACCGGACGAGGCCCGCGACGCCACGCTGATCGTCGCCGGCGGGCCGACGCACGCCCACGGCATGGCCAGGCCGGATGCCCATCTGTCCGTGGCGAAGATGGATCCCCATCACAAGTACGGACCGGTGCTGCCCGGCCAGGAGAGTCTCCGCGGCTGGCTCGAACGCCTCCCGGCGGGCCGCGCAACGGCCGCGGCCTTCGACACCCGGTTCGCCAAGCCGAGGTGGCTCACCGGGTCGGCGGCGACGAAGATCGCGCGCCGGCTGAGGGACAAGGGCTACTCGATCGTGGCCACCGGGAGCTTCTTCGTCGAGACGACGGGGGGGCCACTGGCCGCCGGGGAGCGCGAGCGGGCGGTCGCGTGGGGGCGTGATCTGGCCGCGGCGGTGAAGCCGAGCGTCGCCGCGTAGGCTCAGCCGCAGGCCCCGGGAGCTCGCGGACGGGCCCTGACTTCATGATGATGTTGCTCGTCAGCGGGGATTCCCGTGCAATCCCACCTCTCCATGGGTCGCAGGCTGCCGGCCTAAGCCGAGGCCTGTGCTGCTGTCAGTCCTGCCAGCCCGGGCGGACCAGGCCCGACTGGTAGGCGATCACCACCAGCTGTGCGCGGTCACGCGCCCCGAGCTTCATCATGGCCCGGCTCACGTGTGTCTTGGCCGTGGCCGGGCTCACGAACAGCCGGCCCGCGATCTCCTCGTTGGTGAGCCCCCTGGCGACCAGCGCCATCACCTCGCGCTCCCGATCGGTCAGCTTCTCGAGGTCCCCGACCGGCTGGGGCTCCGTCGTGTGTGCGGCGAACTCCTCGATCAGTCGCCTCGTGATGTTCGGCGAGAGCAGGGCCTCGCCGCCGGCCACGACCCGCACGGCCTGGATGAGCTGCTCGGGCTCGGTGTCCTTGACCAGGAACCCGCTCGCGCCGGAACGGATCGCCTCGAAGATGTACTCGTCGAGCCCGAACGTCGTCAGGATCACGACCCGGGTCCCGGCCAGGCGATCGTCGGCGGCGATCTTCCGGGTGGCCGCCAGGCCGTCGATCCCCGGCATGCGGATGTCCATCAGGACGATGTCCGGCGTGAGCTCCGTGGCCAGGCGAAGGGCCTGTTCGCCGTCACCGGCCTCGCCGACCACCTCGATGTCCTCCTGGGCGTCGAGCAGAGCCCGGAATCCCGCCCGCACCAGGGCCTGGTCGTCGGCCAGGAGAACTCTGATCATCATCTGGCGAGCCTAGGCGATCGATGCCCATGCGTTCCCCCGGGGCTCACGCGGGAACAGCGTCGGTGACTTCGAACAGGCGCCATCGGTCCGAGATTCCCCTGAGGGAGTGCTCGCCCCGGTCGGCGAAGGCGATCCCGGAGCCGGCGACGAGGTCCTTGACCGTGCTCGACACGACCACGTCACCCGGCCGGGCGGAGGAGGCCACGCGGGCACCGATGTGGACGGCGATCCCGCCGACGTCGTCCCCCCGCAGCTCGACCTCCCCTGCATGCAGTCCGATCCGGACCTCCACGCCCTCGGCCCGGAGTTCCTCCCGGATGGCCACGGCACAGCGGATGGCCCGGGCGGGGCCATCGAACAGCGCCAGGAAGCCGTCACCGGTCGTCTTGACCTCGCGCCCTCCGTGCCGGGCGAGCTCCCGGCGGACCAGCGCGTCGTGCCGGTCCAGCAGGTCGCGCCATCGGCGGTCCCCGATCTCCGCCGCGCGCTCGGTCGAGGACACGATGTCGCTGAACATCACGGTGGCGAGAACGCGGCCCGCCTCCGACCCCGAAGGAAGCGCCAGCTCTCTGCCGCGGTCGGCGAACGCAGAGATCAGCCTGCGGGTGACGCCGGGAGACAGGAGGGCGTCGCCCCGGGCTACGGCTCGGACGCCCTGGACGAGGTCGGCCGGCTCCGTGTCCTTGACCAGGAACCCGCTCGCACCCACTCGCAACGCCTCGAACACGTACTCGTCGACGTCGAATGTGGTGAGGATGACGATCCGGGTCCGGTCGAGCCGCCCGTCGTGGACGATCCTCCTGGTGGCCTCGAGACCGTCCATGCCCGGCATGCGGATGTCCATGAGCACGACGTCGGGGACGAGCTCCGACGCCAGGCGAACCGCCTCCTCCCCGTCGGCGGCCTCCGCGACCACCTCGATGTCGTCCTGGGCGTCGAGGAGTGCACGGAACCCGGCGCGCACCAAAACCTGGTCGTCGGCGAGCAGGACCCGGATCATGCAGCGCCGTCCAGAGGAAGCCTGGCTCGCACCCGGAACCCGCCGTCGGGCTGCGGCCCGGCCTCCAGATCCCCGCCGAGTGCGGCCACCCGCTCACGCATCCCGAGGATCCCCTTCCCGCTCCCGGGCCTGCCATACGCCGGGGGTCCGCGGCCGTCGTCCTCGACCTGGACGACGAGATCGCGGTCTCCGTACGCGATCCGCACGGTCGCCGTGGCCGGCCCGGCGTGGCGGGTGACGTTCGTCAGCGCCTCCTGCACGATCCGATACGCCGCGACATCGACGCCGAAGGGCAAGGGCCGGACCTCGCCCTCGCGCTCCGTCCGGACCTCGAGGCCGGCGGCGGCAGCCCGGGAGACCAGGTCGTCGAGTTGCCGCAGGGTCGGCGTGGGAGTGCGCGGGGCGAGCTCGTCGCCCTGTCGAAGGATGTCGAGCACCGAGCGCAGCTCGGCCAGGGCTTCCTTGCTGGCCTGCTTGATCGCCGAGAGCGCGATGCGGGCCTGCTCGGGGATCTCCTCGTTCACATGCAGCGCCACCCCCGCCTGGACATTGATCAGCGAGATGTGGTGGCCGAGTGCGTCGTGAAGCTCCCGGGCGATCCGGAGCCGCTCCTCGCTTGCCCGGCGGCCGGCTTCCTCCTCCCGGATCCGAACGGCCTCGAGCACGCGTTCCCTGCGCACCCGGACGAACTCCGCGGCGGAGAGGAGCACCAGCAGCCACGCCGCCAGGCCCAGGTCCGCCGCCAGGGTCGGCGCCTCGTCCCGGCCGAGCAGAGAGGGGAGCCAGAGGAACCCGAGATAGCCCAGGACCAGGTCCACGACGGCGGCCAGCCGGTGACCGGAGATCACCGCCGTGAAGAGCGCGACGATCAGGGCGAAGAAGACGGGACCTCGTCCGTACCCGATCACCCAGTAGGCGAGGGTGACGCCGAACACGAAGAACAGCACGGGCACCGGGTACCGGCGCCGGACCACCAGGGCGATCGGGCCGGCGGCGAGGAGGGCGTACGCCAGGGCGTCGAGCGGCCTGCGGGTGGGCTGATGCTGGGCGGCGAGGTGCGTGAACGCGACCTGGGCGACGCCCACGACGAGCACGATCGCCGCGTCGACCCGCCAGCCGCGCCACGTTCGGAACCGCCCGATCGAGCGCCCCTGCGCGTCTTCCTCAGTCTTCACGTCCTCACCGTAGGCCGTGGCCGTCGTGCTCGCCTGTCTAGGTGGTGATGTCGCGACGGCCGAACGCGACGAGGGCTGCAGTCACGAGCACCGCGACGTACACGGCGGCCATCGCGAAGGCCCGCCCGAAGGAGGCCTCGGCGTTGCCTCCGGCGGCGAAGGCCTCCAGCGACAGTCCCGGGAACCAGCGCGACGCCCCGGCCCAGGCCTGCTGCGTGAGATGTTCCGCCGGTCCCGCCCACGCGATGCCGATGGCCAGGGCGATCGGCACGGAGCGGGTGAGCACCGCAACCGCCACGCCGAAGCTGGCCCACGCTCCGGCCACGAACAGGGCGGTGCCGTATGCAGCGGCGGCTTCACCGAGGGCCGATGTGGAGAACCAGGCGGACGTCGGGATCCCGCGCAGGGGAGCGAGGCCCAGGGCGAGCAGCCACCCCGCCGCTTCCGCGACCGCCAGAGCCGACGCCAGGACCGCCAGCAGCGCGGCCACCTTCCCCACGAGCAGCCGGAACCGCCGAGGCTCCTTCATGAGCGCCGCGGCGAACGTGCCGCGCGAGTATTCGAACCCGACGCTGCTGATGAACACGGCGAGCAGGATCACGCCCAGAAACCCCATGCCGTCCGCGAACGCCTTGATCGGCCCGTCCGGCTGAGCCAGCGACTCCAGGGTCGCCGTGAAGCCTCTGGTTCCGACGATGAGCGGCTCGCTCCTCGCCGGAAGGAACGTCACCAGGCTCGTGATGATCGCGTAGAGGACGGCGGCGGATCCGATCGCCATCAGGACGGATCGACGGCGCAGCTTCAGGAGCTCGGCTCGAAATGCCCTAACCATCATGACCTCCATTGACTCCGACCATCGACAGGTACCGATCCTCGAGTCCCTCGCGGACGTGTCGCAGCTCGACGAGCACGATGCCGCCCTCCATCGTCGAGCGGTTGATGTCTGCGGCCAGATCGACGGGATCGGCGTTGTCGACGGCGACGGCGAGGCGATGTTGGTCCCCGCTCACCGAGTACCCCCCGGAGACCAGGAGGGTCCGGAGCGCGTCGAGGTCGCCCGGGTCGCGGGGCGCGATGCTCAGGCTCGTGACCGCGCTGGCCAGCAGGTCGGCAGTCGGCCCCTGGTAGACGAGCCTCCCCTCGTCGATCATGACGAGCCAGTCGCAGACCTGCTCCACCTCGGCGAGGAGGTGCGAGGAGACGAAGATCGTGCGGTTGGTGTCCGAGAGCCCGCCGATGAACTCCCTCATCTCGCGGATCCCGGCCGGATCGAGCCCGTCGGTCGGTTCGTCCAGGAGCAGGAGATCCGGACCGCCCAGGAGCGCGCCGGCGATCCCCAAGCGCTGCTTCATCCCATGGGAGTAGGTGCGGTAGGGGTGGTCGCCGCGCGACCCGAGGCCCACATCCCGTAGCAGCGAGGGGATCTCGGCCACGTCGTGGCCGCCCAGGGTGGCCAGTACCTCGAGGTTCCGTCGCCCGGACAGGGCCGGATGGAACGCCGGGCCTTCGATGAGACCGCCGACCCGCCCGAGATAGGAGGCGGGATCCTGGATGGGCCGGCCGAGGACGGTGCCGGTGCCGCCGGTCGGGCGCACCAGCCCCAGGAGCATGCGGAGGGTCGTCGTCTTCCCCGCGCCGTTGGGTCCGATGAACCCCGCGGTCACCCCTGGGGGAACCTCGATGCTGAGGTCACTCACCGCGGTGAGGCTCCCGTAGCGTTTCGTGAGGCCCTGGACGTGGATGGCGGTGCTTCCGTTGGGTTCCAGCGATGGAGACATGTCCGACCTCTCCTTCGGTCGATGCGGTCCCTCTCTCCCGGTCATTCCGCATCAAGCATTTCGCGGGTCGGCATCCGCGTCGTCGGCCGAGCGAATGCTTCTCTGCACCGCCACAGGGAGTAGGGAGACGCGCTCAGCTACTCCCAGCGTGGTATCCGGGCCGAGCGGAAGGGGAGGTCAGAACATACGGGGGTCGCACGACCCGGTGGATCGTGCACTTCGGACCTCAGGGCGCGGAAGGTCGACGACCGCCGCTCGAGGAAGACCGAGAGAGAGCGGCCATGTCGTGAGACCTACGCCATGTCTCGGTCCGACGCCGCGGCGAAGCACCCGAGTGTCGTGATCCACCCGCGGGCGTAGGTCTCATACAGGCCCTGGCGGAAGTCCTCGGACAGCCGCTCCCATCCCCGGTGCTCCAGCTCCACCAGCGTGCCGCCCTCCCGCGCCGTGAACGTCACCTCGACCTCCGTGGGCGGTTCAGGCTCGGAGTGGGGACGCCAGGCCATCAGGACGCGGTGCGGTGGATGCCAGGCGATGACCTCCCCCCACGGAAGGATCCTCCCGTCCGACGTGTGCTCGAGGATCGATCCGCCCATGCGGGCCTGGAACTCGAGCCGTGCGACCTCGACGTCCTCGTTCTCGAACTCGCTCACGGCCCGCGAGTACGCGTCGACCGGCCACCAGGTGCCCATGTGCGCGGTGAAGAGATCGAAGGCGCGTTCAGGATCATCTCGCACGGTCACCGTCCGGCGGATCGGCTCGACCTGCGCCTTCTCGGCGTGCGCGGCACCCCCGAGCCGAGGTGTCGGTGGGTCTCCCCGAGTGGCCTTCTCCACATTCCGTTCAGGACTCAAGTCCTGGCCCCTCCGCTGGCCTCAGATCCCGAGCGGCAACTGCCGACCAAGGCACGGCCTCGGCGACGTCGCCCTGGAGCACCGTCGAGTTCTGCCACTCCAGCGGCTCGGTAACCGACGGCGAGGTGGTCCGCGCGTTGTGCTGCCCGCCTTCTACATCGGCAGCCCATGCCGCGGTGGCGGGGTTCGGCTGCTCACGCGTGATGCGTCCGGGTATGTTCCGTGCGTTCCGCGGACGCCGGCGACCTCCGCGCTCATCCAAACGAGGACCAGAATCTCTCCAGGACCGGTGCCACCACTTCCGGCGCCTCGGCCATCCAGCAGTGATTGAGGTCATCGAGGCGCGCGGTCTCCGCCCCGAGTCGCTCGGCCACCTCCAGCGACATCGCCTCGGCGTCAGGAGGATCGGGCAGGAGCAGCACGAGTCCTCGCGACCGGGTTGGGCCCATGATGTCCTCCCACCAGCCCGCGCTCACATTGGGAACCGCGGACCGGTAGAAGTCGAGGATGCTCTGGCTCATGACCTCGTCGTGGGCCGCCCCGATGACCCTGGCCAGGTCGGGCGGCACGCCCCCTCCGATCAGGCGCGAAGCCGTGCTCCGGGGATCGTCGGGATCGACCTCACGGGCGGTCTCGAGCATCTCCTCACCGACCCCTGGGGCCTGCAAGTCGTGAACTCGGTCCGGCCATGCGAACCGAGGATGGAAGATGTCCGCCACGTCGACGGTCCAGCTGCGGAGGGGGACATCGAACGCCGAGGCGACCCGCATCGTCAGCAACGCACCGAGGTCGTGTCCCACGACGTCGACCGGCCTTTCGACCCGGTGCAACACCTCGCCCAGCCATTCGGCGTAGGCGTCCTTGGTCCCGGTGAATCCATCAGGGCGGGCCGTCCCGAACCCCGGCAATGCGACGGCCACCGCGTCGCGATCCATGATCTCCCTGAGCGGGCTCCAGATCTCACTCGTTTCCGGCAGGCCATGGACGAAGACGACGGTCACGACGACAAGCTACCGCTGTCGCCACATGGTGGTCACCATTCGGTGGGCAGGCTGGCAAGGCCACGCAAGGGGAACGCGCTCTGCCATTCAGGTTCGGCGGCAAGCCGGAGGCGTGGGAACCTCACCAGCAGTTCCCGCACCGCCGTCGTCGCCTCCAGCCGGGCCAGCGGAACGCCCAGGCAGAAGTGCGCCCCCGCGTTGAACGCGAGGTGAGGGTTCGGCGAGCGGGTGATATCGAACCGATCCGGATCGGGAAACACCGAGGGATCCCGATTCACCGCTCCGATGAAGATGTCGATCGAGTCACCGAGGGCGAAGCGATATCCATCCACGTCGGCCTGCTCCCGGGCCACCCGGCTCGGCGGACCCGCCCGCCCCCGGCTGGCCGATGCGCTGGGAGCGCTGCGATGTGCTTCGCCACGTGCTCGGCGTCCCTCCCGACGCCGTGGATCATCGCCGAGGACAACGAGTACAGGAAATGCTGGCCGACGAAGTACAGCCCCGGCTCGGTGTCGACGACGCCACGGCGGTGCATCGGCTCTCCCTCGCGAACACGTCGAGATCGATCCACGAGAAGTCGTCTCGGAACCCTGTGGACCAGACGACGTTCGCGACCTCGAGGACCCGTTGGTCCTCGAGCACGGGCAGCCCGGCGTGGACGCCCACGACCCTGGGTACGCGCTCGATCCCGCGGCGGCGATGTCCCGCGGCCTGATCCGGATGAGCGGCCCGCCCCGGGAGATGATCTTCGGCCGGGCCTTCCGCCCCATCGGCGTGTTCACGGTCAGCACGCGGTGGAAGACGAACCGCAGCACCAGACGTTCGAACAGGAGCCGTGACGCGATGCCCTCGATGCGGAATGGGAGGTGGCCGGGGTCCCGCCCCGACATCCACGTCGGGTGGTCGCTGGCCGATTCGAGGGCGATCTCGGCTCCCGAGTTGCCGGCGCCCACCACCAGGACGCCGCCCTCGCGCAACTGGGACGGACTGTCGCCCCTCCGGGTGCTCTCGGCGGCGGCCCCGGAGGCGGCGGGTGAGCTCGCCCGAACCGTGCTCGGCCCCGTCCTCGACCTCCCCGAACATGACCGAACGGTCCTGCTGGACACCCTGCAGGCGTGGTGGTTCGACGCCGGCGGCTCCGCCACCGAGACCGGCAAGGCGATCTACTGCCACCCCAACACCGTGAGGTACCGCCTGCGCCGAGTGCAGGACTACACCGGCCGCTCGCTGGACGACCCGAGAGCCGCCGCCGAGCTCCTCACCGCGCTGGATTCGTTGCGCTTCGTGTAAGCCGACCGAGCGACGCCGATCAGAGATTCCCGAGCATCGTCGCCAGGATCTGCTTGCCCTGCGCGATCAGCTTCGCCTGGTCCCCCCGGCTGACGAAGACCACCGTGACGAAGAAGTCCACGCCGCGCGCGGCCATCAAGAAGCCGTGCGGGTCCCAGAAGGCTTCCTCGCCGAGCCCGTCGACGGGCTCGGTCGGCTTCCCCGAATTCTGCTCGGAGGCCTGTTTGGCGGCCCCGTAGTCCGCGCCGAGGTCGACGAACACCACCAGCGTGTCGAAGGTGCGGTCGACGTGGGACCGCCAGGCCGCTAGTCCGAGAGCCAGACCCCAGAGCAGGAACCAGAGGTCCCAGACGAATACGTGCCAGCGCAAGCCGTGTTCGGTCGACGCCTCTGGCGCTCTCTCCGCGGATGGAGAGGTTCGGCGCCGCGGGCACACCGCGGATCGCGACACGCCCGACCTCGAAGCGGTGCTAGCGTTGGCTTGGTCGCAGTTCAGCGTTGAAAAGGGGAGCTGATGAGTCCCAGCCGGGAGTCCTCGTCGAACGACCAGATCGATGCCGTCCTCCGTACCGAGCCACCTGTACAGGGGGCAACGCTTGACGGGTGGGTCACGTTCTGTGAATGGACAAAGCCCGATGGCGAGCGAATCTTTGCGCTTCTCGGCAAACCCGAGGAGAACCTGACGCAACTGAAGGGCTACGTTCACAGCGGGCTTCTGAACATGGTTTGGAAGAAGTACGAAGACCCGCTGACGCGACAGGAATCCACGTGATCCAACGGCGCTAGCGCTGGATCCAGCCGGCACTACCGGCCCCCCGAGCCTACCCACGAGGAACGTTCGCCGCGTCTCGAGAGGTTCGCAGACGGTGGTCGGGCTTCTTTGGGGGCCGGCCCCAAATGGCAACTCCGCGACCACTTGCGCATGGCCTCGTCGGCGCGCGTGGTGCCCGTCGTGCCGGGGGAGTTCGACCGGATGCTGGACGGCTGTTCGCCGGCTCACGAGGTGGCCGGGCGCGCCGACGACGACACCGCCGTGATCCTGTACACCTCCGGCACCACCGGGAGGCCCAAGGGGGCCGAGCTCACGCACGCGAACCTCGCCCGTAACGCCGCCGTGTCGGCTTCCACGTTGTTCTTCCTCGAGCCGGATGACGTCGTCATGGGGTGCCTGCCGCTGTTCCACTCGTTCGGGCAGACCTGCGGGCTGAACGCCTCCGTGAGCAGTGGCTCCTCCCTCGCGCTCCTGCCTCGGTTCGACCCGGGCGAGGCCCTGAAGACCATCGAGCGGGACCGGGTCACGCTCTTCGAGGGCGTTCCCACGATGTACATCGCCCTGCTGAACCACCCCGGGCGGGGCGACTTCGACACGAGCTCGCTCCGCGTGTGCGTGTCGGGCGGTGCCGCCTGCCGGTCGAGGTCCTGCGCGGCTTCGAGGCTGCCTTCGGCTGCGTGATCCTCGAAGGGTACGGCCTCTCGGAGACGTCGCCGGTCGCTTCCTTCAACCATCCGAACCGCGAACGCAAGCCGGGCTCCATCGGCACGCCGATCGAGGGCGTCGAGATGCGCGTGGTCGATCCCGGCGGCGCCGACGTGCCCGCCGGCGAGGTCGGCGAGATCGCCATCCGGGGCCACAACGTCATGAAGGGCTACTGGCAGCGGGAGGACGCCACGGAAGAAGCGGTCCCCGACGGGTGGTTTCGCACCGGTGACCTGGCCCGCCAGGACGAGGACGGCTACTTCTTCATCGTCGACCGCAAAAAGGACCTCATCATCCGCGGCGGCTACAACGTGTACCCCCGGGAGGTCGAGGAGGTTCTGTACGAGCATCCGGCGGTCGCGGAGGCGGCCGTGATCGGCATCCCGCACCCGACGCACGGGGAGGAGGTCGGCGCGGCGGTGGTGCTCAAGGACGGAGCGCAAGCGACCGCGGACGAGCTCCGGGCCTTCGTGAAGGACCGGGTCGCCGCCTACAAGTACCCCCGGCACGTGTGGCTGGAGGCCGAGCTCCCCAAGACCACCACGGGCAAGATCCTGCGGCGAGAAGTGTGTGCGCCCGTCGACGCGGCGATGGGAACCGTCCGCGTGATGGCCCCGAACCCGACCCCGGAGAACCCTCGCGGCGTGGCCGTGCCTGCCGCGAACGGGAACGGCCGTGGGGCGGCCGACGCGGCGGCGCTGGACCGACCTCCTGCTGCCTTCCGTTCGACGACGGATCCGGGGAACGGCCCCGGAGCGGACGGAAGGGGGACACGATGAAGCAGCGGCTCATCCGCACCGCGGGAGGCCTCGTGGCGGGCGCCCTGGTGGTGCTGCTGGTGGCCGGGCCGGCCACGGCCGCGTCCGCCGACGGCGGCCCCGACCGGGTGGCCAAGGCGGAGCAGGCGTCCGGCCAGCGGCCCGGGTTCGGCGACCGGATCACCCCTCCGAGGCCGGGGTTCGGAGACGGGATCCAGCCCCGGAGCGGCTCGGCCCACGCGGCCCCCCGGGCGGTGACCTCGGCGGAGCGGGACGGCGGCTGGCTCTCGGCGTCGGCCGTCGCGCTCGCCACGGGGATCGCCCTCGCGGGCGCGGGCCTGGCCGTGAGCGTGACGCTGGTCCGGAGGCGGCAGCGCCTGGCGCAGGCCTGATCCGGACGGCGGGACACTCCGGGGGCGGACCGTGTGCACACACGCGGTCCGCCCAGAGCCGTTCCTCAGTCGGCCCGCACCCGGCCGCCCGCGAGCGACTCAAGCTGCTCCCTCCCGGGCAGCTCGCGGTCCCCGACGGGGTGCTCGGCGGGGTTCGCCTGGGCAGCGTCCCAGTGCAGCTGGCCGTAGGCCGCGTCGATGTCCCGGCCGCGCGTGTCGTCGCGTCGATGCCGCGCTCTCGGTCGCTCCGAGCCGGTAGGGACCCGCCGGGACGCCCGGCTCATCGGAACCGTCCTTCGCACTATCCCGGCCGGCCTCGCGCACCGTTTTGCTCCCTTCTGCATCAGTGCACTCGGAAGGCCGGAGAAGGATCCGGCCACGGACGCAGGAGGCGAGCGAGATGGCAGAGCTGGTGCGATGGCGTCCCCGCAGGCTGCTCGCGGAGCTGCAGGGCGACCTGTGGCCCTCGCATTTCGGCCGGGGGCGGATTCAGGGGTTCTTCGGATCGCCCCTCGGGTGGCCCCAGCCCGAGGTGTGGAGCCCGCCGTGCGACGTCCTGACCCGGGGGGAGGACCTGGTGGTCCGGGTGGAGCTACCGGGGATCGACCCGGAGCACGACGTCGCGATCACGTTCGAGGACGGGATGCTCTGCGTCACCGGCGAGCGCAAGCGGGAGGAACGGACCGACTCGGAGCAGATGCACCGGGTGGAGTCCTGGGTCGGCGCCTTCGAGCGGAGCATCCGGCTCCCGGCCTCGGCCGATCCCTCGAAGATCACCGCGACCTACCAGGACGGGATCCTCGAGGTCCTGGTCCCGAAGGCCGCCGCTCCCGTCGGTCGGAAGGTGCCGGTGACCGCGAAGGCCCCTGGGACCAGCGGCGCCGGTGGGACGCGGTCGGCAGCCTGAGGCGCCGCCAGTGTCCGGGAAGCCTGTCGCGGCGAGCACTCCGGCCTCCAGACGAGAGAGGAGAGGGACCATGACCCTGCTTTCCGAACGCGACCGAGCGGAGCTGGCCGACCGCTTCGAGGACCTCCAGGGCGAGGTGACCGTCATCGTGTTCACCCAGGAGCAGGGGCCGCTCGGTCCCCCCGGCGCCGAATGCGACCTGTGCCGGGAGACCCGGGAGCTCGCCGAGGAGCTCGCCGGAGCCTCAGACCTGGTCCGCCTCGAGGTCCACGACTTCCTGGGGGCCGGCGACACCGCCGCGGCGGGCTTCGGGATCGAACGGATCCCGGCGCTCGTCCTGCTGGGCCCCGACCGCAAGGACGTGGGGATCCGCTTCTACGGCATCCCCGCCGGGTACGAGTTCGCCACGGTCGTGTCCGACCTGATCGCGATGTCCTCCGGGGCCCCCGATCTGTCGGTGCCGGCCCGCGACGCCCTGGCGGCACTCCAGGAGGACGTGCACATCAAGGTGTTCGTCACCCCGACCTGCCCATACTGTCCGAGGGCCGTGTACCTCGCCCACCAGATGGCCATGGCCTCGGACCGGGTCCGGGCCGACGGGATCGAAGCATCGGAGTTCCCCGAGCTGGTGCAGCGCTGCGGCGTCATGGGTGTGCCGAAGATCGTGATCAACGAGACCGTCGAGGTGGAAGGAGCCGTGCCCGAGGAGGTGCTCCTGGACCTGGTTCGGGGAGCCGTGGAGAGCCCCGTGGGGGGAGCTTCCCGGTGACCGCCCAGGTCTCACACGAGGACTCGAGCGTGGAGGTCGACCTGGCGCTCGAGGAGGGCTATCGCTTCCGAGTCGATTTGGGGGCTGGCGAGCAGACCCTGGTCATGGACGAGCCGCCACCCCTCGGGGAGGACGCCGGGCCCAACGCCGCCCGGATGCTGGCCGCCGCGGTGGGGAACTGCCTCTCGGCCAGCCTCCTGTTCTGCCTCCGAAGGGCTCGGGTGGACGTGCGGGCCGTCCGGACCACCGCGCGGGCCTCGTTGGTGCGAAACGAGCGGGGGAGGCTACGGGTCGGAGAGATCCGGGTGTCCATCCGTCCGGAGATCGCTGGCGATCGGAGCAGGGTCGATCGGTGCCTCGGGCTGTTCGAGGACTTCTGCGTGGTCACCGAGAGCGTCCGTCGAGGACTCCCGGTGACCGCGGAGGTGAAGCCGCGTGAAGAGCGATCCCTTTCGATCCGGTTGCTGCGTAGTCCGGCTGAATGAGACCGGCGGAGGCGCCCACGGCGCGGTCGCCATGGTGGCACGTCGGGACTGCGGCAGGCCCCGAGCCGATGAGAGGTGAATCGGATATGGAGTACGGACGAGCCGTCGAAGCGGATCCGGGGCGCACTCCATGCTTTGGCCTCGTAGCCCGCGGCACGGTCATTCCGCCGGTTGATGCCGGGTGGGCACAGGCGCTTGAGGGCTAGGGGCCACCACGCCTGGGTTCGTGTTGGAGGCCTCTCCTTACCGAAAGAGGTGATCACATGACTCGTATGAAGGACATACTGCGGACCCGCCGACCATCGTGGCCGATCACGCCAGGGAAAACGGGTGCCCATCTGCGAGAGGACCCCGCTCGTTTCGTAGCGCGCATGTCGTGGGCCGCGTACGGCGCGTGTGCTCTTGCGTTCGCGAACGCGGGCGTCAGTGTGTACTGGGCCCTCGGCGGGACCGGCGGGCTCGACACCGTCGGAGGCTTCGCGGAGCGGTGGGCCCGCTCCCCGAGCGTGGCGGCCCTCATCATGATCTGGGTCACGGTTGTGCTCAAGATGCTCGGAGGTTTCCTTGCGCTCGCACTGGTACGGCCCTGGGGAGCGAGGGTGCCTCCCCGATTGGTGCTGCTCGCCGGCACCGCCGCAGCTGCCGTTCTGATCCTGTATGGGGGAGCTCTGGTCATCGCGGCGGTCCTGGTCGAGACCGGCGCGGTGCGCCCGGCCACGCCCATCGACTGGAGAGGGCTGCGCTGGCACCTCGGATTGTGGGACCTCTGGTTCCTGATCTGGGGCGTCCTTCTGGGGATCGCGGTCTGGCGCTTCCGCCGTGCTACCCAACGGGATCGCACGGGCCAACGCGGTACTTCATGAACTGCTCGAGGAGAGGCTTCTGCCCTGGACGGCCCGGCACCAGATCGCATCGCCCGCTACATAGCCGGTGCGACCCCTCGGTTCCGCGCTCCTCGCCGCCGCGGGCGTGGCAAACGGCGCGGCCCGATTCCTCCCAGGCCTCGGTCTCACCATGGGCCCGGGTCCGCAAGGAGGTCTTCCGAACCCTCCCCCGGCCGCGGGGAGGGCGGCAAGGGGCCCCCATCGGGATGTGATCGTGGAGCAGATCAGCGGAGTATTCGCCCAGAACGAGCGGCTGTGCGCCGAGGCGGAGCGCCTCCGCACCCTTCTCGACGAGCGCGGGGTCCGGCCCGATGGGGGAACTTCGGAGACCGCCTGAGGACCAGGCGGCGTCCCGTTCGGAAAACCCACCGACCGCGTAGGCCAATCCGTGAGACGCATGCTGGGATCGGGTCTTCCCACGTGTGCCGCCGCCTTGCCCGTTCCCCTGCTCCGATCGATACTGATCCAAGGATATGCGACCGTTCGGCTGACCCTGACCGCCCCGCCCACCCCGTTCAGGGGTCCGACCGGCTGGCCCCAGCCACCGGCCACGATGTCGCGCGGTCCCTCAGCTTCGAGCCGATCGTGGACCGGGTGCACCCCGAGCGCCGCCTCTCCTGTTGGGGGCTTCGGCCCCCGCCCTGTTCCTGCAGGAGCGACAAGGAGGACGCGATCTGGTCCAGGTTGGCGGATCTTTTCGTGCTGTCTGGTGCTGTCATGTGATCCCTGGTGATGTCCTGGATGTTTGCAGCGTGTTTGCAAGCAAGAAAAGCGGGCGAAGGGAGACTCTTGTCTACCGAGTCGTTGGTCAAGGCAGCGACTGCCGTGTTTCCGTCGTCATGGCCCTGTTCGCTCGACTCGTTGCGGCTCGTGAACGGGTGACGCGAGCCGAAACACGACCTGGCCCGCTAGGGACCAGCGGTCCGCTGGCTGATCGAGAACACCGCCCCCTGCGGGTCCGCCATCACGGCGCTACTGAACCCGGGCGTGTCGGAGGGCTGCTCCGATCGGGTAATGAGCCGACCCCGGCGACGTCGCGGCCTCTGACCCGAGCGACGAAGTACTGGCTCGACGGGTCGCCGAGCATCGGCTCTCGCCTGACGAACTCCCACTCGAACAGAGGTCCGTAGAAGTCCAGTGCATCATGCGGATCCGGCTGCAGCGTCTCGACCCAACATGGAACGCCGGCTGGATATCGCTCACGCTCGCTCACTTCGTCTCCTGTCGATGCGCTCGATGTCACCCTGCCAGCCTGCGGGCCGTTGTTGCCTCCGACCTCGGTGCCGTCCGCCACCTACGTCCTGCTCACGATCGGCGGACTTGCGCTCCTGGGCGCGGTCTGTTGAGGGGCGGCTTTCCGGTCTGGCTCGGTTGGATCAATCTCGGCGCCGATATCCTGCTCCTCGCCGCTTACCCGCGATTCAGGGACATTCCACCGTTCGTGTTCTACGTCCTGCTTCTCCTGGTCGGCTCGGTTGTGATCTGAAGAGTTGTCGAGAGCCCACTGGCGGAACTTGCCAGGTCCCCACGTATCTGGTCGAGGCGAGATGGCGGCGTGATCCTCGCAGCCGATCGCAGTCAAGGGTAAGTTCGAGAACCCACCCTACGCACCGTCGAGGAACGGAATGACCGCGGCGGAGAGCGCCGGTACGACGTTGATGTCGTAATGGGTCACGCCCGGCAGGATCGCGAGGCGGTGGTGGGTCATCCCGGAGCGGTCCGAGCCAGCGTCCCGCTGGCCCCCACCGAGCAGGCCGAAGAACTCGACCGCATGGGACGGCGGCATCCCGTCGGCGTCACCGATCACGAGCATGATCGGCATCGAGAGGCCGGGGATCTCCGCCGACCAGTCGTAGTCGACCTTCACGACCTCGGCCACTTGCCGCACCAGGACCGGCCAGTCCTCCACCCGCGGCGCGATCCGCTGGTAGGCCTCGTACATCGGGCTCTGCATCAGGTAGCCGGCGGTCTCCGGGCCCATCGCGTCCATGCCAGCGATCATCTCCGGATACCACCCCTGGCGTTTGAACACGGTCGACACGAGCACGAGGCGCTCGACGACGTCCGGGTGCTGGATGGCCGTTCGCAACCCCACGCCCCCGCCGAGTGAGAAGCCCATGATCGAGGCACGCTCGAACCCGAGGTTCCGGATCAGGGCCGCGATGTCGTCGGCCATCGTCTCGAAACGCATCGGCCGATCGGCGGCCGGCGAGCGCCCATGCGACTGGAGGTCAACCCCGATGACCTGACGCCCCGCGGCAAGGAGCTCCACGTTGGGGCCGAACATCTCGACCGACCCGAAGCCGCCGTGCAGGAGGATGAGCGGCTCGCCCTCTCCGACGACCTGGTAACCGAGCTCGATCCCGTTGACCCGGGCAACGTTGGAGGCGTTCGCCGGCATCGTCACATCGTCCTCACTGTGGCGGGCGCCTTTGTCACACCGTTGCGGCGGTCCTCACGGCACCGACGGCCGACATGGGGACCGTGAGACTATCAGGCCGGTCGAGGAAGAAGCGCCGCAATCATGCCCCCTCCGACGAACCGCCCGTAGCAGTCGAGGGTCCATCCCTGGCGAAGAGCGAGCAACTCGTAGAGCTCGGGCGAGCTGTGTATCCGATCGAATATGTCTTGGTCCCGACAGATCCAGGGTCCGGCTCGTGCGTCTACCCGAGGTAGACATCCGACACCCCGGATCGTGCCTGTCGGAGCCCTCCGGGTCCGAGGGTCCCGATCTGGACCCTCCTTTCGACCGTTGCCAGCCCCGGCAATTAGGGCGTAGTGGTGGGGAGGCGAACATCCAGCTTCAAGGAGGCGAGGGCCATGGCCACGGTGAAGGAAACGGTCGGCACGGCAAGCGAGGGTGTGACCGGCCCGGCTGCTGGAGACGACGAAGGGGAAACGGCACCTCGTCTTTCCAGCGAGCGGGTCTGGCGAGAGATCGCCGGGGCGTCGTTCGCGGTCCTCGGATACGTCACTCCGGCAGGAGAGCCCCGATCGAGCGGCGCTCCCACCTCCTTCGTGATGCCCGAGGACGTGGCTCCGCACGAAAGCGAACGACGCCACCGACGCGATGGTCATCGCCACGATGGCGGCCACCATCCCCACGCGGATCGCGTTGACGAAGGACTGCTGGATGGCCCGGGCGACGACCGGATCACCGCCCGTCGACCCGCCGGCTGCGGCAGCCGCTCCGACACTGGGCCAGGATGCGCAGCGCTCGAGCGCGGGGGGGTCCCCGCACCGGTCAGCTGCGTCAGGAACGAACGGTTGAAGGCGGACGTGACCGGGGCGCCGAGCGCTCTGCCCTGTCGCGACGCCGCGCCTTCGCCCAACACCACGACTGGGCTATCTCACGACTCGGTACGTCAGATGCGTGACGCCTGGGGCATCGACGACCCGGACGAGGTCCAACTCGACGCTCCCGGCGCCGAGTGCATTCTTGACGGAGTGCTCGATGCCGTCAGTGACAAACGTGTACGGCGGATCACCGGTCGGCACCGTGTCGGGAACGCGGTGCGTCACGACGAAGAGCGGGACGCCGGGCATGGGTCCACTCCCGCCCCACGCATCCGACACGTCGTACGGCGCCCCGCAATGACCGCGCCGATCCGGGCGACGCCCTCATCGAAGAACTCCGCGCTGACGGTCGACATCTTGAACCAGGGGGCGTGGCGGCTTGGCGTGTCACCGTCGCGGAGCGAGTTGAAGAGTCGGTCGCCGCCAACACCCAACGGCTGCTCCAGGCTGTCGTCAGCGCCCGCGATGAATCCATCGACCGATGTCGACATTGCGGTTACAACGGTCGGCATGTCGTCTCCCTTCCCCGGTGCGCGGCACCAGTTGACGTCGTCACCTCTCGGGCGTCTCCTCCTCCCTCAGCGGCTCCACCTGCAGCCGCGCGGGCCGCCACTGCCGCCCCCGGCCGCGCGCAATGAGTCCTGCCCGCTCGAGCACGTTCAGACGCTTCGACACGGCAGGCAAACTCATCGCGAACGGCGTGGCCAGCTGGTCACGGACGCCTTCCCCCGCCGCCAGCCCCGATAGGATCGCCCGCCGGGAGGGATCGGCACGCCGCGAACGTCCGCTCCGCCGTCGTCACCATCACCTCCCGGCCTCGTTCTCTTCCAAGGGGCTCACCCCGTATGACTGCCGCGGAGCGAGAAAGTCATCGGCGGCCGATGAGATCGTGCTACCCCTCCTTCAAGATATCCGCCGGCTGGGGCGTGCGGCGGCAGGCTCGTCAGCGAGGGTCGCCCGACGGAGGAGAACTCGACGGAGGCGTCATCACGCGTGTTCGATCGCGTGAGGCGGGGAAGGCCGAATGCCGGGAACAGCTCGTCGCCGACGAAGCCCGCGATGCGCGTGACGAGCCCATCGGCAAACGTGAGGACGTGTATCGACAGACCCCTCTCACCATCCGCCCCGCGTTCGTAGAGCGCAGCCGCCGGCTGCCGATTGGCGGCCAAGGGCTCGATGACGATCGGGCCTCGAACCGAGAAGACCCGTTGCGCCAGGACCGGATGGCCTCCTCCCGCCCCCTGAACCACATCGGATCGGGCGGCATCTCCATCTCGACGTCCTCGGCCAGGAGTCGCGCCAGCGCCGGCACGTCGGCACGCTCGAACGCGCGCACGTACCGGTCCAGGAGCGTGCGTTCCTCGGCGGTCGGGGCGTGGGGAGGGGCTTCTCTCGGGGCGCGTTTCCTGAGGGTCGCGCGGGCGCGTCGCAGCGCGCTGTGCACCGAGCTCGTCGACGCTTCGAGCAGCTCCGCCACCTCGGCCGCGCTCCATTCGAGGACGTCGCGGAGGAGCAGGATCGCGCGCTGCCGGGGCGGGAGGAGCTGAATCGCCACGAGGAACGCGAGCTCGATCGTCTCGCGACGGGCGAACCGTGCGGCCGGGTCCTCGAGCTCCTGGAGCAGCCGATCCGGGTAGGGCTCGAGCCAGACCGGCTCCAGGATCGGCTCGCGAGGGGAATCCCGGGGATCCGACGCCGGGAAGAGCCCGCTCGGAAGGGCTCGGCGCGGTCGTTCGGCCAGGGCGTTCAGGCAGGCGTTCGTGGCGATCCGGTACAGCCAGGTCCGAACGCTCGAGCGGGCCTCGAACCGATCGACTGCCCGCCAGGCCCGAAGGAGCGTCTCCTGGACCAGGTCCTCGGCGTCGTGGAGCGATCCGAGCATCCGATAGCAGTGGAGGTGGAGCTCGCGTCGGTATCCGGCCGTGAGTCGCTCGAAGGCGCCGCGGTCCCCTCGCCGGGCCCGGTCGAGCAGTCCAGCGGCCGATCCCTCGACGTCGTCCGCGATACGGCGAACCATTAAGGGAGCGTAGCGAAAAGGCACCGGGAGACCGACGAATCCGCGATCCGCGGATGGTCTATCCCTTCAAGAGTCGAGTGAGGAGGGATCGCGTGCACCCCAACGAGGAGATCGCCCGAAGGCTGTTCTCGGCGTTCGAGGCGAACGACATGGCGACGATCGACGCGGTGCTGGCGGACGACGTCGTGTGGAACGCGCCGGGTCGCGGCGTGAACTCGGGCATCCGCCGCGGGAAGCAGCAGCTGTTTGCGGGGATGGGGCGGCTCGGCGAGCTCACCGACGGTACCCTGCGGGGCGACATCCACGACCTGTTGGCGAGCGACGATCACGCCGTCGTGCTCCAGACCACGCGTGGCGAGCGAGCTGGCATGCGCAGCTCGAGGACCGTGAGGCGATCGTGCTCCACGTCCGGGACAACTCGTCGTGGAGGTCTGGGAGCACCCCGGCGACCTCCACGCGATGGACGCCTTCTTCTCCTGATGCCGCCGCGCCTGTCCGTTTTGCAAGCTCTGGCTATGCCGAGCCCTTCTGGCCTGATCACCGGCCGCGACGGATCAGCGCAGTGTCGCGGTGAGACCTAGGTCAGCGGAGGCGGAGTTAGACCACACGCACCAAGGCGAGCCGGGGCCATGCCCTGCGGGTGGCGAGTGTCAACGACGGTCGAAACCCCGACGGTTCCGGCCAGATGTCCGGGACGTGCAGCCGGGACAGCGGCAACCCCAGGGTGGAGGGGAGCTCGCAGGCGATGGCCTTGACGTCAACGACGAGCTGAGGGGGAAAAGACCGCGGGCCGTCCCCGGCGGGGCCGTTCCTCGAGACCTGGCAAACCCTCCTCCAGGAACCGCCGCCGCCACTTCCACACCACCTCTCGGGGAGTGTCGAGACGGCGGGTGATCTCCGCGACCGGGACGTCCTCGGCGGCCATGAGCACGATCTTGGCTCTGATGACCTCACGATACGGTAACGAATACCTTCGGGCCCGGGCCTCTAGGACGGCCCGCTCCTCCGGGCGCAACCGAACGGTGAGTGGACTGCTCCGCAGCATGGCATCCCCCTTCGTCGGAGGATACCGTACTTCAACAGGGCGTCAGAATCACGTTGGTGGCGATCAGGCATTTGCCGCGGAACGCTATCGGGCCTCAAGGATTCGGAGGGATTGGCGTGATCGCGAGGGGACCTCGATCAGAGCAAGCCTCCACCCGAGTAGTCCTTCAGCAGACGCCTGGCGATGAGCGTCCGCTGGATCTCGTTCGTGCCCTCGCCGATGGCCATCAGCGGAGCGTCCCGATAGAGGCGGGCCACCTCGAGCTCCTCCGAGTACCCGTAGCCGCCGTGGACACGCATGGACTCGAGGGCGCTCCGGAGGGCCACCTCCGAGGCAAAGTACTTCGCCATGCCGGCTTCGAGATCGGCGCGATGTCCCGCGTCGTACCTCCAGGCTGCCCACCACGTGAGGAGGCGCGCGGCCTGGATCTCGGTTGCCATGTCGGCGAGCTTCAGCTGGATCGCCTGGAAGTCGCCGATGGGCCGCCCGAAGGCCTCACGCTCGCGGGCGTAGGCGATGGCCCGGTCGAACGCGTCCTGGGCCACCCCCACGGCTCGAGCGGCGATGTTGATGCGGCCGATCTCGAGGCCTCGAGCGATCTGCTTGAACCCCAGGCCTTCTTCCCCACCCAGCAGGTTTCCCTCGGGTACCCGCACGTCGTCGAGGACGACCTCGCACGACTCCGGGCCCCTGTAGCCCAGCTTGGGAAGGTCCCGGGACACCCGCAGACCCTGGGTTCCCCCATCCACCAGGAACAGGCTCATCCCCGCGTGGGGCGGGTCGGCCGCAGGATCGGTCTTCGCCAGGACCAGAAGGGGATCGGCGTGGCGGGCGTTCGTGATCCAGGTCTTGGTCCCGCGGAGGACGTACCCCTCTCCGGCGCGAATTGCTCGTGTCGATATCCCCTGGAGGTCGCTTCCCGCCCCGGGCTCCGTCAGGGCGACGCCGGAACGCCGCTCACCGCTGGCGAGCCCGGGCAGATACGCATTCCGTTGATCGTCCGTGCCGTATCGAGCCAGGGTCGCGCAGGCCAGCGTGTGCGTTCCGAGGATGCCGGCGACGCCCATCCACCCCCGGCTGATCTCCTCGAAGGCGATCGCGAGGGTGACAGTGTCGGCCCCCAGGCCTGCGTGCTCCTCGGGAACGGTCAGGCCGAACAGGCCGAGCCCTTTCATCGTCTCCACGATCTCCGTGGGATAGCGGCCGGAGAGCTCCCACACCCGTGCCACGGGCCGGATCTCGGCATCGACGAAGCTGCGGATGCTCGCCCGGAAGGCCGCGTGCTCCTCGGAGAGTTCGAAGTCCATGCGCTCTAACGGGCCGCGGCTCCCGCGTCGCTCCAGGGCTCACGGGTCGCCGGATCGATTCCCGGTGATTCGCGCAGGATCTCACGCAGAAGCGGGGAGTCCTCGCCCAACACCTCCGTCAGCACCTCCTCGGTGTGCTCCCCCAGAGCCGGGGCCGGCCTCAGCGGGCGCGCGGCCCTGATCCCATCGCTCAGGCCACTCCCAGATAGGCTTCGCGGATCTTGGGATCACCCCTGATCTCCTCCGCCGGCCCGGATGCCACGATCCTTCCGACCTCCAGCACGTAGCCCCTCTCCGCGGCATGCAAGGCCGCGTCGACATCCTGCTCCACGAGCAGGATGGCGGTTCCATCCCGAGCGATCTGCTCCAGGCTCCGGAGCAGGTGTTCGACGAGGTTGGGCGCCAGGCCGAGGGACAACTCGTCCACCAGGAGGAGCTTGGGCCTGCTCATCAACGCGCGGGCGATGGCACACATCTGCTGCTCGCCCCCGGACAGCCGCCCGGCGACCTGGTCCATGCGGCCTTCGAGGCGCGGGAACAACTCGACCATCCGCTGGATGTCCGCGTCGATGTCGGGATCACCCTTCCTCACATAGGCCCCTATGAGGAAGTTCTCCCGCACGGAGAGCCCGGCGAACAGCCGCCGGCCCTCGGGAGCGTGCGCGATGCCGAGACCGACCACTCGTTCGGGCGGCAGCCCGGTGATGTCCTCGCCGTTCCACCGGACGGTTCCGGAGAGCGGATGAAGCTCGCCGGTCACCGCTCGCAGCAGGGTCGTCTTCCCGGCGCCGTTGGCACCGATGAGGGCGACGATCTCGCCGTCCCCGACTGTCATCTCCACGTCCCACAAGACCTGGATCGTCCCGTAGCCGGCGCCGAGCCCCTCGATCTCAAGCATCGCCGCGCTCCGCTGTTCGTCGTGCGTATCGCTCGCCGAGGTACGCACCGATGACACGCTCATCGGACGCGATCTCGTCGGGAGATCCCTCAGAGAGAACGGCTCCCTCGTGCAGGACGCAGACCCGGTCGCACATGGCCATGATCGCCTTCATCACGTGTTCAACCGCGACGATCGTGACGCCCTCCTCCTTGAGGGAGAGCACAAGCTGCACGGCTGCCTCGACCTCGGCGGGCCGGAGCCCTGCCATCACCTCGTCGATCAGCAGGACCCGCGGATTCAGCGCCAGTGCCCGAGCGAGCTCGAGCCGCCTCAGGTCGGCCACCGGGAGCTCGCGGGGCTGGAAGCCTGCCCGCTTGGCCAGTCCGACGCGTTCGAGGATCTCATCGGCCCGCTGCATCGCGACCGCGACGGACGATGCGGCTCCGAACATGGCGCCGACGGCCACGTTCTCCCGGACCGTCATGTCCCGAAACGGCTTCACCACCTGGAACGTCCGGGCCACCCCCAGCTCGGCGATCACCCACGGCCGTGCTCCGGTCACGTCCCGGCCGTCGACGTGGACCTGTCCCGAAGTCGGCTTGAGGTGGCCGGTGATCACGTTGACCAAGGTCGACTTGCCCGCGCCGTTCGGCCCGATGACCCCGACGATCTGGCCGGGTTCGACGGTGAACGACACCCTCCGAAGGGCCTGCAGGCCGCCGAAGCGTCGGGAGAGATCGATGGTCTGGAGCGCGGCCGTCACAGCGAATACCTTCGCGCGTTCTCGAGCAGGGAGATCCTCCGGCGGCGCCAGGCGTCACGGGAGAAGCTCACGATCCCCTGCGGCAGGAACAGGATCACGGCAACGATGATGGCCCCGAAGATGAGCGTGTGGTACTCGAGGACGTTCTGGCGCAGATACTCCGACAGGAACTCCAGGCCGATCGCTCCGATGACCGGGCCGATGACGGTCCCCGCCCCACCGATGACTGCCATCACCACCATGAGGACCGTGATCTCGACCGAGAACAGGCGATCGGGATAGATCGTGACCTGCTGGAAGGCATAGATGCCACCCGCCAGCGCCGTGAGCGCCCCCGAGACCATGAACGCCCTCACCTTGGTCCGGGTTGTGTTCAGCCCGGCGGCGGCCGCGGCCTCCTCGTCCTGGTGGATCGAGCGAAGGGCATAGCCGAACCTGCTCCGAGAGACCCTCCAGACGACCGCCGTGGCGATCACCGCGAGAGCGAGGAACATGTAGAAGAAGCCGGCGTTTCCCGGGTAGCTCGTCGTAGCCAGACTGCCCACCGCGGGAATGGTCTCGCCGGAGCCTCCGCCGGTGAGCTTGGGAAGGTTGATGATGATCTCCCTCGTTCCCTCGGCGACGCCCAGCGTGGCCACGGCGAAGTAGTGGCCGCGCAGCCTGAGGACGGGAAGGCCGATGACGGCCGCATACACCGCCCCGACCACGGCCGCCACCGGGAGCGCCGGCCAGAACGGCCACCTCAGCTCCGTCATCAGCACCGCCACGGTGTACCCGCCGAGACCGAAGAACACGACGTTGCCGAAGCTCGCATAGCCCGCATACCCGCCGATGATGTTCCACGCTTGCGCCAGGATCACGTACATGAATACTGTGCTCAAGGTTCGGAGGAAGCTGTCCACGAACATGAGCGGAGCCGCCGCGAGGAACGCGAGGAAGGCCAATGGAATCCCGATCCGAGCCGCGGCAACCACCGGACCGGTTCGCGAACCCCGTGCGCGGGGGACCGCCGTTTCGGCTGTTGTGTCCTCGACGGCCTGACCCATCATGTCTCCACGCGCGCCTCGTAGAACGGTCGTCCCAGGAGTCCGCTGGGCCGAATGGCGAGCACCAGGACGAGCAATCCGAAGGCGAACGCGTTGATGAGCGTCCCCGACACGTACTGGGCGCCGAGTGACTCCACGACGCCGACGAGGAGTCCGCCGGCCAGAGCCCCCCACATGTTCCCCAGTCCGCCCAGCACGGCGATCACGAAGCTCTGCAATGTGAAGTGCCCGGCGTCGGCGGGGCTGAACGTCGAGGTCATTCCGACGATCGAACCCGCCGCGCCGGCGAGGGCGGCCGCGATACCGAACGTGACGGCGTAGACGTGACGGATGTTCACGCCCATGGATCGGGCCATGCCCCGATCCATCCCCGCGGCCCTGATCGCGAGTCCCGTTCTCGTCCGGGTGATGAACAGGACGAGGAGCACCGTGAGCAGGATCGCGAATCCAAAGCCCGCCAGCCGGCCGTACGGCAGGCGGACGCCTCCGATGTCGAGCGCCCGCGACGCCCAGCCCGTCCGGATACGGCGGTAGTTACCCGTGTACCCGACCAGCAGCAGGTTCACCAGGAGAAGCTCGAGCCCGAACGTCACGAGCAACGTCATCCAGATGGGCGCGTTGACCACTCGGTTCACCAGCCCCCGCTGGATGACATAGCCGCTCGCGAACAGGATCGCGGCCGCGGGGAGCATCCCGAGGGTGGGATCCAGCCCCAAGGCCGAGTGGAGCTGCCAGGCCACATACGCCCCGATGATCACGAGGGCGCCGTGCGCGAGGTTGACGATGTTCGTCACGCCCCACACCAGTGAGAACCCCACGGCCACGATCGCGAAGAGCCCTCCCTGGAGGAGCCCGTACGCGGTTGCCTGCAGGAACCGTTGCACTCGGTCTTCGCCTCAGCTCCGCTGGTCGAACGGAGGCGTCGGCCACAGCAGCGGTTGGGTCGAGTCACTCTCCGGCCACACCGGCACGACCTTTCCATTCTGGATCTGGACGACCGACATTGGCTTGTCCGCGTTCTTTCCGGTCTCGTCGAACTGGATGTGAGCGAAGAACGTGTCGATGCTCAGCCCCGCGAGGGTGTCGCGAACCTTCGCCGGGTCTACGGAGCCTGCCTCCTCGATGGCCTTCACCATCGTCAGGCAGGCGGCCGACGCCTCGGCGTTGTGGTACTCGGGCGCGTAGCCCAGCGCCTGCTCGAAGCCCGTGGCGTACTCATGGGCCGTCCCGAACACGTCGTCCTGTCCGGCGAAGTTCGGCGTCCACTGGGTCGATCCCACCGTGAAGTCGGCAGCCTTGCCGAGCGTCTCGACGAAGTCGGGAGTGGGAACGGCCACCGTGAGCCCGAATCCGCCTGAGGGGTTGATCCCGAGCTCCTCACTCTGCTGCATGATGGCGATTCCTTCCTCGAGGTGCACGGACCCGAGGATCAGATCGGGGTTCTTGGCCTTGACCTTGGTCAGGGCAGCGGAGACGTCCGTCGCTCCCTCGGGGAAGGATTCCTGGGCCACGACCTGCAGCCCCTGGGCTTCAGCCTCGGCCGCGCCGCCCTTGGCAGCTGTCTGGGAGAACCCGTCGTCGGCCGAGAGGATGGCCACCGTCTTGGGCTTGGGGTCGGCCAGCTCGGTGATGGCGTCCACGATGGAGGCGAGGTACTGGCTCGCTGGGGAGAGCACCGCGAAGGTGTTCCGGTAGCCCTGGGTGAAGATCTCGTCGTCCGCCCCGGCGCTGTCCACCATGACCTGGCCGGTCCGCTCCACGACCGCGGCCGCTGCCTCCGTGGATGACGACCCGTACGGTCCGAGGATGAACTTGACGTCCTGGTCGTTGAACTGATCGACGAGCTGCGCCGCCGTGTCGGGCTCGGACGTGTCGTCCTGATACTTGATCTGCAGCTTGTAGGAGTCGCCTCCCGCGTTCACGCCGCCCTTGTCGTTCACCACCTGCTTGCAGTACTCGTAGCCGTCCTTGGTGAGCCCGCCCTCACGTGAGAGCGAGCCGGTGAGCGACAGAGCGGCGCCGAGCGTCAACGTGCCTCCGCCCCCACCGCTCTTCTCCGCTTCCTCGTCGCCCGATTTGCAGGCCGGAACGGCCAACATGATCGCGGCGAGCGCCACCACGAGTGGCTTCAGACGCATGTACCCTCCCTCCTTCCTCGACCCCCTGGGGTCGCCTTTCCCGATCCGTCCGGTGGAATGGACGAGTGTGTCGGGCCGCAGCATCACGTCTCAGGATGTGGTTCGTGATGCGACCTTCCGCCGCGGTCCGCGCGGTGCCGAAGTAGGGGTGTTGGGCCCGGCCCAACGCCTGGTCTGTGATCTTCTGCGTACCCACGTAGCAGGTGTCGACCGCCCCGTCGGGCTTGTGCCGCACGACTTTGTTCCACCTCGCCGCCGGGCTGTGGTCGGCCTCGATCCCCACGAGCCACCGACCCATGAGGTTGAACGGGTCGGCCGTGGCGTTCGGCGCCGGAACGAGCGGCGCCTGCGAGATGAAGAGAGCGTAGTTGTCCGCGTGGGCATTCGCCCGGAGGAGTCGCGCCCGGATGGCCGCCGACTGGAAGTTGCTGTGCCACTCGACGTTATCCGACCCCCGCAGGTCGATGATGGGCACTGTTCCTACCGTAGGTAAACATCTCGGCCACGTCAAGCGGGGAGCGGCGGCAGGGGAGCGGTGGCGGCGGACGTTTGCAAACGTTTGCAAGGCGCCCGTTTCGGCGCCTCCTCCGAAGGATCCGTCATCCTCTCGGAACGCCAAAACCGCTGGTCAGCGGAGGCGGACGTCAGAGCATACGCACCAAGGCGAGCCCGGGCCGCTGCTCTGGGTCGCGGTCCGAGCCTGGGGGCGCGTCAAGTGAAGGGAACGTCGGCCGGAACGCCATCTCCATCTGTGCCGGCTGCCCTCACCCGAACCATTCGTCGAATCGTTGGCGGTCTTCGGACCTGAGCCGACTCTGGCGCTGAAACCACGCGAGTTCCTCTCCCGTGTCGTCCGAACGCGCCGAAGCGCTCCGGCAGGCGATCCCGGGCTCTCCTTGGTCCCACGCGGCCTGGCCGATCGGCCGGCACCGTTCCCACGGCACCTCCGTCCCGCGCTCGTCGAGCGGATAGGTCGAAGGAAGCGACGCGGCCATGCATCCTCGGGCGGTGACGACATCGACATGGGCGTCTTCGGGCACATCGGCGTGGACGAGCACGGGGCGGCGATCGGGCGCCATGTCGAGGACCGAGTAGGGGAGTCCCCGATGCTTCTGGAGCACGAACGACCGAGCCAGCTCGGTCGTGCCAAACAGGTATACGACCGGGGACGACCCCGGCGCGTTCCACCTCCCTCCTTGCTCCGCCGAGTACTTTCCTTCGAGGGGCCGTCGCCAGTCGGGGTCGGCGACCCGGTAGTGGGGGCCTCCGCGCCGGAGGTGACGGAATCTCACGCCGTAGCGGACCAGTCGAAGGAGTTGCGGACCCCCTCCAAGAGCTCCTCGTGGCGGTCCTCCGCGATCATGTCGAGCATCGAGTGTCCGCCGTAGGCCGCAGCCGGGGTCCGGGAAACCGCGGGGATGCGGGCGGGGAGGAGGTTTCGTTCCAGAAGATCGGCGACCTGCGCAACGACGAGCGCCTTCGACTGGCGCGCTGGCGGCAGGCCGTCATCGAGCCATTGAGGGATCGCCTGCCGGCGCACACCGAACAACCGGGCCAGCTCGGTGTGGCTGAGGTCGAACACCGTGTGGATTCGTTCCAGAAGGGACTGGTCCTGCTGAAGCTCCAGCCACACATGACGGGTGAACCGCGAGAAGCCCTCGCGGTCGATCGTCCAGTGAGGAAGCCCCGTCTCCTCGGTCTCGATGGGAAGAGGAGAAAGGCTCGGGATGGCCTCTCGAAGTTCGTCCAAGAGGAACACCGCGGCGCCTCGGCCCGGACCGAACCGCGTCACCCAAGAGGAAAACGGGGCGCTGACAGCGAGCGAGTCGAGCAGCTGCTTCGCGATCGGAGTCCTCGCGCGCTTCACGTCGACCAAGAGCAGTTCACCCTCCTCGGTCTCGAGAACGAGATCGGGGAGCGTGTCGTGTGCCAACCTCAGGCAACGCGAGGACAGTCCTCGCCACGCTCGAACGTAGGCACGAACGGCGCCCTCGTGCCCACGCAGGGCGCGAGGGATCGACCGGTTCAACTCGTCGATCAGATCGCTCGCCGAGGCATCGAGCTCCTTGGCGGCGATCTCTGGATCGTCGGTGAGGAGACCGTCCATGTGCGGCAAGTATAAGGCAAGCTATCGCTTCCGGCAAGGAAAACGCAAGCGACTCGGGGGTCAGGGGCGGCTGATCTGATCATGGCCGAACTCATTTACTTCCTCCCGTCCGATTACGAGCGGAGTGAGGCGACTCAGGCCGCTGGGGCTCGTCTTGCCCTCCCTCCCGTGGCGTCCGATAACGAGATGCCGCTGATGGCGATCGAGCTTTTCGAAGCAGAACGCCTCGAGAATCGAACCCGCCATCCAGCTCTCGCCGGATCACCGGTTTTGAAGTTCCGGGTTCTTCGGACCCCGGGTTCGGGTTCGACACGGCCGGCCGTTCGCACGATCGAGGGCCGCCCTGGAGGTCCGGGCCCACGACGTCCCGTTCATGATCGAGCACCGCCAGCGCGTCTGTAGGCTCTCGTTCAAGCGCATGGTCGAACCCCTGAACGTCCTGTACGGCGAGGGCATCGGCTCCTCGTACCAGCGCCAGACCGACACCCTCAGCAAGCACTTCCGCCCCCCGCGTAGCCCGGCATCGGGCACCGGATGCCGGTGATCCCATCCGGGCGGGACGACGTCCCCGGGCGTCAGCCGATGGCCCAGGCCGCCAGACGCCGCCGAGGGCCGTCAATCCGCGAGCCGCAGCTCCTCGGGACGGCTCCAGGGGCCCCTGTGCCCCCGCGGGAACACCCACCGGAACACGCCGAGCCCCAGCCGCTTGCACCAGCAGTCCGGGTCGCAGTCGCACGTGTAGACCCCTCGCGCACCTTGAGGAGGCGCGTCACGAGCCCGGCCGCCACGTACCCGGCCGCCAGGAGGATCACCAGCCTCTTCGGCACACCCAGACCATAGCGCCGGGCGGATCGACGGGACGGTCATGTTGCCGGGTGTTATCTGGTGCTGCCTCGTCCTATCCAGTCCAGGTCGGCGGGCCCCTTCGTGCTGTCTGGTGTTGTCCTGTGATGCCTGGTGATGTCCTGGATGTTTGCAACGTGTTTGCAAGCAACACAAGCCGCGCATGCTGACTTTTGTCCGACCGAGTCGATCGGTCGAGCTCGACGGCGGCGTTTGGCTGGTCATCCTACAGCCGCCTCAGGATCGGTCGCAGGGCCGCAGCCGGGTTCGTAGAGCTCTGACTTCTGCTTGGGGTCGGCTCGCCTAGAGGCCGGACCATGTCCCCGGCCTCCGGTGAAGATCCGACCAGGAGCGAGCGGCCGCCTGGCTCGCTCGGCTTCCGAAGTGGTGGCTAGCCGGCAGCACGGAGGTCGAGTACTGGGAGGCTGTCACGGCCTGATCGAGGACGGTCGAGTCGAAGGTCTGGGAGGTCGAAACCTGGAGCTGGTAGGAAGAGGCTCCGGACACGTCGCTCCAATCGAAGGTCACGGTCGACCCGACTGCGGGGCGCGAGCCGTCCACCGGGGCGAGCCGGGTCGGCGCTCCCAGGGGCGGAGGCGGGGCAGCGGTCACGGTCAGTGTGGCCGTCTTCGTGACCCCGGCCCCGGACGCCGAGATCGTGACCGTGGTCGTCGTCGAGACCGGGGTCGTGGAGACGAAGAAGCTCGCGGCCGCCGCGAAGGCCGGCACCGTGACGCTCTGGGGCACGCTGGCGACGGCCGGGTTGGAACTCGAGAGGATGATCTGGACGTCGGTGTCGGTCGTCGAGCCCAAGGAGACCGTGCCGCTCGCGCCCTGGAAGCCAGTGGTGGTCGTCGGGTCGAGCGTCAGAGACGAAGGCGGCGTCTGCGGCGTCAGGGTGATCGGCGCAGTGAAGGCGACCCCCTGCCAGGTAGCGGTCACGGTGGCCGTCGTTGGTGCCGAGACGGTGCTCGTCGGGATGGAGAAGCCCACCCCGGCGTTGCCGGCGGGGACCGTGACGAACTTGGGCTGGCTGACCAGCGGCGAATCACTCGAGAGTCCGATGGTGGCCCCGCCGGCTGGAGCGAGCCCGTTGAGGTTGATGAAGCCGCCAGCGGTGGTGCCGCCAGTGATCTTGCTCGGTGTCACGGAGATGCCCTTCAGCGAGGGAGGCTGCAACGTGAGGGAGAACGAGGCGGAAGAGGACCCGAGCGTGGCCGTCACGGTGACCGGCGTGGCGGTGGTCACCTGACCGTACTGGAAGGAGAACTGCGCGAAGGCCGTACCGGCGGGGACCGTCACGCTTGCCGGCACCGGGACGGCGCTCGGGTTCGAGCTGGTGAGGCTGACCGCCGCGCCGCCCGAAGGCGCCGCGCTCGTCAGCTGGACGGAGCCGGTCTCCTGGTCACCGCTGAAGGGGGAGGTGTGGGCGAGCGAGATGGAGGCGACAGCGGCCGGGGTCGAGGGGATGGTAAAGCTGCCGACCTGCGACCAGGCCGTCACGGCCGAGGTCGTCTCGCTGTCCATCCCCTGGAAGGAGCGAATGCGCCAGAACTTCGTGCCGGCGGTGAGGGACAAGACCGTGTACTCGGGGCCGTTCAGCTGCGGGAGATCGGCCTCGATGCTGCCGAAGGCGGAGTCGCGCGAGATCTGGATCTCGTAGCCCGAGGGTTGCGGGTTGATGACGTGGTTCCAGCGGAAGGTCACGGGTAGCGTTGTCGTCACCGCGCCGACAGGAGCCCCGATGCCCGGCGGCGACGGCAGGGGGGCCGAGAAGCTGATCCCGAACGAGATCGTGTTCGAGGGCATGCTGTAGTTCCCGTTCGCGTCGACGGCGAAGACGCGCGCCGTGTAGTCGCCCATGTCGGCGGTCGTGATCAGGATCGTCGTCGACGGGGACGGGCTCTCCCAGCGGAAGACGACCCCGTTTGCGGGGAACGTCGGGTCCTTCGAGGCCTCCAGGACGTACTTGCTCGTCCCCGTGACAGAGCTCCAGCTCATTCCGAACAACTCCCATGGATGGAAGCTATTGCCGCCACGGGGCTGGTTGAGGGAAGGCGTCGAGATCGAGCCGGGGGTGGGCCCGGTGACGCTGAAGCTTCGCGCGGCCGACCAGGCACCCTGGACGAGGTCATTGTTCACGGCCTGCACCCGCCAGAAATAGGAGCCCTTCGCGAGCCCGCTCACGGTCGCCTGGGTTGCGCCCATCGTCGAATCCTGGCGAGCGATCTTGGCGAAGGACGACGTGGCGCTGACCTGCCAGTTGTATCCGAGGATGCCGCTCGGATCGGAGACCGCGGTCCAGGAGATGGTGAAGGGGGTCGTGACCGAGGCCCCGCTCGGAGGCGAGATGAGCGCCGGCGCCGCCGGGGCCGCATTCGCCTTCTGGCCGACTGCCAGCAGCGCCAGTGCCAAGAGCAAAGAGAATGCCAGCGTGGGGGCCTTCACGAGTCCCTCTTTTTCCTCAGGCGGGCCATGCAGCACGTACTACGGCCGCGGTACCGCCTTGGCCTTCCTCAGCCGTCTGAAATCCCGGAACCGCCGCTGACCGGGCCTTGGCGCTCCCTGGTGGCGGCGTCGTGTGGCAAGGCGTTTGGGGCCGGCGCCTGAGGGGCCGGGCCCTCTGAGGACCCCTGTCCCCGAGGGACGGACAGCGCTCGGCGCCGCAACGTTTGCTGCACCGGGCGCCATGCTGGCTCCTTCGAGCTCTCGGCACGGGATCAGAGGGCCCAGCTCCTTCGTGACGTCAGGTCACGCGGTAGGCGACGGTGGCCATGTCGTAGCTCTTCGATCCGTAGCTCTCCCCGGTGACGAACACCCGGGACCCGTCCGGGCTCACCCCAAGAGCCTCGGCGGCGTCGAACTGTTCGCCGGGCCGTTGTACCGCTTCACCCACAGCTTCGTCCCGGTGGATGCCCTGTAGGCCACGGTGGCGTCGTCCGCCTACCGGGTAGGCCGGGAAGGCGACAGCGCATGTTCGAACGACTCCTCCGGTGATCGCAGTGGGCGACGTCGACGGCGAGGTTGCCTTCTATGTCGCACTCGGCTTCACCGCCGAACCGACGCATTCCGGTTTCATCGCTCTGCGCCACGGTGCGGTGCTTTTCGGAGTCCAAGCCTCCGCCAGGCAGATGCCGCCTCCGGACCTGAGCTGGCAGATGCGGGGGAACGACATCCGCGCCGCACACGACCTCGCAAACCAGCTCGGGCTGCAGGTACAGGGAGCATCGAGTAACGCGGAGGCGGTGACAGTCTCGTGGGGGACAGCTGAACACCTGGGGACCGAGGGAAGGCCCGTTGGCGTTGCTGGCAACGGAACGGCGGCTGTGCATCACCGGTGCATCACCGGGGCGGCCTTTGGCGCCCTTCCACGGAATCGTTAGCCGGCTTGAAACCACATGGTTGAGCCAAACCTGGCGAGCCAAGAGCCCTGGGACGAAGAATCCGGATGGCAAGCGGGATCTCGTCTGGCGGAAGCGGAACCAGGGCTCGAGAAGGCAGTGGGAGTGGGTCAGCCTCATGATCCGCTGTTGGGTGGCAGGTCCTCCCAGGAAAGGAGCCGCCAGGAGGCCTTGTCGATCGTGCGAGTCGGTCCTCCGATTCAAACCCGCACTCGGCTCCCGGAGGGCCTCTTCGGGCCCGGCCTCCGAAGTAAGGAGTGGGCCGGGCTGAAGCGCTGGTGCTGGGCCCTCACGTCCACGTCGGCGAGCTCCACGTATCGTCTGACCATCGCGAGCGTGGTGTGGCCCAAGAGCTTCTGCAGTGTGAACACGTCGCCGCCGGCCAGGATGAACCTCTTGGCCCCCGTGTGCCGGAGCGTGTGGGGCAAGCACCGGACTCCTTCGATGCCTGCCTCTCGGGCGTGCTGGCCGATCATCATGTGCACGGACCACCGGCTCATGCGGCGGCCGTAGCGGGTGATGAAGAAGGGGTCGCCGGCTCGGAGATCCTCCACCGCGCTCCGATAGCGGCGAAGAGCCCGGGCCGTGGCGGCTCCGAACGGGACCACACGTTCCTTCCGTCCCTCGCCCATCACCCTGATCACGCCTTCCTTGAGGTCGACATCCTCGGCGTCGAGACGACGCGCTCCGATACCCGGATCAAGGTGTCGAGGAGGACCAGGAGGATGGCCCGATCCCGGATGCCCACCCGGGTCCTCTTGTCCGGCCCAGCGAGGAGAGCCTCGAGTTGCTCGTCGCTGAACGTCGGGACGATGGTCTTGGGGACTCTGGGCATCTCGAAGCCGGCCGTGATGTTCTCGGGATGTAGCCGAGCCGGTGTCCCAGCCGGCACAGCGTCTTCACCACCTGGGCGTAGCCGTGCACGGTGTTGGCGGCGAAGCCGCGCCGCCCGCACTCCAGCACGAAGGCCTGGAGATCCGACCACCGGAGGTCGGAAGGTTCTGGGATCTCCCGATCAAAGCACCAGTCAGCGAACCGGCGGGTTCGGTCCGCGTACCACTCCAGGGTCCGCGCGCTCAGATTGCGGGCCTCGCAGCGGGCTAGGAACTCCTCGCGGAGGGTCCTCAAGGGTGACCGCCCTCCGGGCATCGGTCGTCCAAGGGGTCGGACCATGCCGCTCCTCCTCTCCTCTCGGGAGGAGGGCGACTGAAGTCTTGTCCAGCCCTTCGACGGGCGGTCGGAGGACATGTCCAGAACCGGGGGGACGGGAGCACCGAAGGACTTGTGAAGTTGAAGCGGTCTTCGGCGCCCCCGACGGAGCCTCTCCTCCGGTCTCCTCGCGCCCGATTCGGGACAAGGCCGCTGGTCAGAGGCCTGTTTCAGCAGCGGAGGCGGACGGGAACACTGTAAGAACTCGAACGCCGCAGGCCAGGCCATTTGGGTCGAGACGCGGAACTGGGGTCGAGTCGCTTGATGAGCAGCGGCGCACCGATCGATCGGACCCCTCTGTCGCCAGTGGCGGGTCTTCGGCTCCGTCGGCGCCTCAACCGGAAGCGAGGTCATCACGCGGAAGACTTTAGAAGGAGGCGTGACGAATCCCCCCTGGACGTCCCATGTCGGCTCCCCGCTGCCCCACCCTCGGTGGAAGGCCGGCTGGTCACACTCGGGAGTACGACCGCGTACCAGCTCCACAGGGCGGCTTCGTCATCCGGGCGTCCAGCATGCATCGTGGCCATCCCGTCGATGGTCGTGCTCATCACGCGCGCTTGGAGCGAAACGCCCTTATCTTGGTGGTGCGCGGATCGTTCGTCAGTTGCTTGTACTCGGAGGACTCAATAGCGACCAGCGCGATCTTGCCTTCGGCGTTGTTATGAATGCCCCAGCCGTAGCGCTTTGTCAGCGCCGACACCCGAAGGTGCGGGTGGCCCTTGCTCAGGAACTTCTTGCGTTCTGTGGGCCAGATCGCCTTCGGGATGTCATGGAGAACGGCGTACATCTCAAAGGCGATGTCTTCTTCGGTGTACTTGTACGGATGCTTGACGAGTAGCTCGTACTCGACCACTGCCTTGGTCTTCTTGGCACCTCTCGCTTGCGGCACTTGTGCTTCTCTAACCGGACAGTCCTCGGCGACCTCGATCAATGTGTCGTGGTAGTTCATTGTTCATTCCCCTTCGCCGCGTGTTATGCGTCTCGGACTGGCTCGTAGGTGAGGTAGGCGACGTCGCCATCGATGGTCTTGGTGTCGAGGAGGCGCATCGGTTTTCGCTGGTCTCGCCGAACAGGCGCTCGCCATCCCCGAGCACGACCGGGTAGATCTTCAGCCGCAGCTCGTCGACGAGGTCGTGCTCCATTAGCGTGCGCACGAGCTGGAAGCTAGCCACCACGACGATGTCCCCGTCCACTTCCTGCTTCAGCCTCGAAAGCTCGTTCGCCGCGTCGCCCTTGAGTACCGTCGAGTTGTGCCAGTCGGGATCTTCGAGGGTCGAGGACACGACGTACTTGGGCATGCTGTTCAACCTGTCGGCCAACTCTCCACTCCGGGATGGCCACCGACCGGCCATCCATTCGTAGGTTCGCCGACCAAGCAGCAGGGCCTCAGCGCCCAGCGCCTTATCGAGTGCGAGCTTGTTGGCCCCTGGGCGGTCCTTGATCAGGCCGACCCAGCCGCCGCGCTTGAAGCCCTCGTCGCCCGCCGGGTCCTGGATGACTCCGTCAAGGGAGACGTTGTCGCTCACGACGATCCTTCCCATCTCGGTTCTCCTTCCGGTGGTCTTGTCAGCTACCGCCACAGCGGGCGGCGTGGCTTCGCCTTCGCGCTCGAGCGCTCCGGGCTCCCGTGCGCCGGCTCGGGCCGGTCCTCCCTGGGGCACCGGTGGTCGGGCACCCGCGTCCGTTGCTACGAACCCTATTCAAACGTGCGGATGAGTTGCCGTGTCAAGCTGATCGGTTGCAGGTCGCATGATCTGCGGGAACCCGGCCCGGATCGGGCGGATGGTTCTTAGAGGCCGCGCGGGTAGGTGGCAGTGTCTCAGAGCAGGACGTTTGCCGTGTGGTGACCATCCACTGGTCGTCGGGTTGTCCCGACTGTGATGTCGGGTGCAGCCAAGCACCGACGACTGAGTGGAGGTCCCAACCATCATGCGCGCGTTGGACCCTGAAGTGTTTGACGCCGTCTGGGCGGGCATCGAGCCGCTGGTCCCGGTCCCTGTGGAGATCCATCCGCTGGGTTGCCACCGGCCCCGGTCATCGGATCGGGACTGCTTCGAGGTGATGCTGGTGCGGCTCGCCACTGGGTGTTCGCGGGAAGACGCCGAGCGGCTGTGCGGCGACAAGGTCTCGGACACAACCGTGCGCCACCGACGCGACGAATGGCTCGCAGCAGGTGTGTTCGAACGGATCGCCAACGAAGCGATCGCCGCCTATGACCGGGTCATCGGGCTCGATCTCAGCGACGTCGCAGTGGACGGGTCGCTGCACAAAGCCCCCGCTGGCGGAGAGGGAACCGGGAAGAACCCGACCGACCGCGCCAAGTTGGGCTGGAAGTGGTCGATCCTCACTGACCGAGTTGGCATCCCCATCGGCTGGACCGTTGCCGGCGCCAACGCCAACGACTCGATCCTGCTGGCACCAACCCTCGATGACGCCGCGGGACGAGGGCTACTCGCCGAGATCGACACTCTGTGGCTCGACCGCGGCTATGATAGCCATGCCACTCGGAGCCGTCTCGCGGACCGCTTCATCGCTGACACCGTGATCGCCAAGAAGCGCAAGACCACCGCCGCGAAGGGCTCAGCGACGAAGCTCCCGATGGGCCTGCGCTGGCCCGTGGAACGCACCAACTCGTGGCTGTCCAACTACGGACAGCTCCGCCGCAACCCGACCGCAGCACCATCCACCGGCTCGCCAGTTCGCCCTCGCCGTCACATTCCTGCTCACCGCCAAACTCATCGACTGGCGAAACCGCTGGTCACCCAGCCCGGCATGCATCCGCTGAGCCTGTTGGAGGCCTTGCAGTCTATTAGCCTGTGCGCTAATCTTCATGCCGATGGTTGCCGCTCAGGGCCGGTCGGGCACGGGGCTTTCCTCGCTGCCGCAGGTCGATGTCGTCTTCGACGCGCTGGCCCACGAAGCCCGGCGCCACATCGTCCAGGTCCTGGCCCATTACGGCCCCGAGCTGCCGTCCGGGTACCTGGCCAAGCGCTTCACCCACAGCTGGCCGACGACGACCCGTCACCTGCACGTGCTCGAGGCGGCAGGCGTCGTCAGCGTGCGACGTGACGGGCGGAGGTGCGTCTACCGGCTGGAGCGAGACCGCCTGCGGCGCGTCATCGGCGGCTGGCTGGCGCAGCTCGATCCACCTACCAGCGAGCAGACCTGGCCGCCATCGGGCCCGCGCTCGGTCACGAAAGGAACCACCTCATGAGCACCGCCGCGAAGCTGTTCCGCGTCACCCTCGAGGTCGCCGATCTCGAGAGCGCCACCGACCTCTACCGCGACCTCCTCGACATCGAGGGCAAACGCCACCCCGGCGCCCGGCACTACTTCGACTGCGGCGGGGTCATCCTCGCTGTCCTCGATGTCTCCCAAGGTGGGATGATGCCCACCCCCGGCCCGAAGTCGTCGTACTTCGCGGTCGATGACCTCGACGCCGTCCACGACCGGGCGTCACGTCTCGGCGTGCTGGCGCCCTACCAGGTGCACGGCGAACCGGCCGGCGAAGTGCTCGACCGCCCCTGGGGCGAGCGCTCCTTCTACGTGGTCGACCCCTGGGGCAACGATCTCTGCTTCTGCCAGGACGGCACCCTCTACACCTGAGGACCCAGGAACAACGCGCCGGACCCGAGGTTCGCGAGGGGTCGATCGCCACGACGACGCCGGTGAGACGGCGGCGCACCGGCCTCGCTGTCGTGTCCATGCCACAGGGCCGCGTCGGCCGAGGGTCGCGGCGGTCCAACTACGGCCAGCTCCGCGCAACACCGACCCCAAGATCGTCCACCGGCCCGCACAGCTTGCCCCTCGCCGTCACGTGCCTGCTACAGCCACACTCATCGACTGGGAAACCGCTGGCCACCAACCCCGGCACCTATCCGCTGAGCCTCTTACACTGTTCCCTTCGCTACAGCGTTTCCGCTGGTCACGGCGTGGCGGAGGCGAAGGGAACGGTATAAGAACCACAGCGCTCCAGGTCAGGGGGTGTGGGTGACCGCCCACGAGTGGGGTCGCATCGCATGACGACCCGAGACCGCGATCTCCGACTGGGAGCGGCAACGTCCGACTCAAGTCCTCAGGCGAACTTCGGCTCTTGGTACAGTCCGCAACTTGGTCTGGCGGCGGTTCACCCGGCCGACTGCGCACCCCGGAAGCTCGCCGTGAGCTCTCGCACGACCGGCATCGCTTCGGGCGGAGAAGAGATCGTAAGGATCAGTCGTTCTCCGTTGGAGCGTACGGACAGTTCGAAGAAGGAACAGCATGCGGCTTCGGCATCGACTATGGATGAGAGCTCTGCTCGCACCTGTTCGGAGTTGCGGAACGACAGCACGGCACCATCAGGCCTCGCTTCCAGGTCGAGGAAAGCAACCTCGCCCAGCCTACGGATCGACGACAGGCGTGGCCCGAAGTCCTCTACACCGAGCGAGCATGCGATCGTTCGTTGGTCCATCGGTCGTCTCCTGCGATCGGGTCGATGGTAACTTCTCACTTGAACGTGGGTTCAAGTCAACCGGAGATCGCTGATGACGGAGGCGTTGACGATCGGGCAGGTCGCGAAGTCGGCCGGTGTGAGCGCCTCGGCGATCCGCTACTACGAGCGGCACCAAATCCTTCCGGAACCGGCCAGGGTCGGCGGTAAGCGTCAGCACGATTCGGACGTCCTGCACCGACTGTCGGTGTTGGACGTCGCGAAGCAGGCGGGGTTCTCGCTAGAGGAGATCCGGCTCTTGTTCGAAGCGACCGACGGAGGCGCTCCCGCGCATACGCAGCTGAAGAGGTTGGCGCAGCGGAAGCTGCCGGAACTCGAGGCGCTCATCGCCCGGGCCACGGAGGTCAAGGGTTGGCTCGTGGTGACGGGCGACTGCACCTGCGACACACTCGACGAGTGTTCGCTCTTCGACCAAGGTCTTCCCGCGTCTTCCGCGACCGGCCGCCCTTAGTCTGCCCCACAATGAGGGCACCTAGACATGGCCCCTCGTCCGGCTTTTGAAGGGAGAGAACGTGAAGCCCGTCAGACTCCTCGTTCTCACCCCGTTTTCTCCACGCGGAGGCGAAGGTTACAGCGTACGAAGACAGGAGAGCCTGGTTTCGGAGCTCTGGGTCGACATCCACTCTTGGGGCCGGACCGCATGAAGTTCGACCCGAGTTGGGTGAGGAGCGTCATCAAGATTCCCATCCCGGCGTGATGGATGGGCGCTCTACCGGACAGATACGGGCGGGCGCCTGAGCAGTCGGGTGGTAGCGCCGCGCCATCGCCACCTGTGGCTATGCTGACACGGGCGCAAGGCGGTCCGCGGTCTCCGCCCGATGGTGGCCTGACCGGCAATACCGAAGGCGCCGTCGAACCGCAGAGCCGGAGTAGGAGGGGACCATCTCATGTCCACCGAAGAGAACAAGGCGATCGTCCGGCGCTGGTTTGAGGAGGTCCTCAACGAGAAGAGGTTGGATCGGGCCGATGATCAGGTCGCGCAGGACTACGTGGACCACGGTGCTCTGCCCGGGCAAGCGCCCGGGTTGGAAGGAGCCAGGCGCAAGTGGGCGATGTACGCTGCCGCATTTCCCGATCTGCGCACCTGGAGCGAGGACATGGTCGCAGAAGGGGACGAGGTTGCGGTGCGCTGGATGGCCGAGGGGACGCAACAGGGGGAGTTGCTCGGCATCCCGCCTACCGGGAAACGGGCCCGATTCAGCGGCATGAGCATCTTCCGCCTGGCCGAGGGGAAGATCGCGGCGCAGTGGGAGGAGTGGGACAAGCTGGATCTGATGCGCCAGCTCGGCGTGATGCCTCGGCCAGGGCAGGGCAAATCCTAAGCCCAGGCCAGGCGACAGCGACGCGCGCTGGGCGACTGCGGGACCGACCACTGGTACTGGCCCGCGCTTCAGGGAGAGGAGAGTTGCGTAATGTCCACCGAAGAGAACAAGAAGGTCGTTCTGCGCTGGATAGAACAGGCGTGGGAGAAGAAGAACGTGGACGTCATCGATGAGCTGCACGCCCCTGACTACGTCGGCCATATCGTCGGTACCCCTGGACCGGTCCGAGGCCGCGAGGCATTCAAACAGCTGTTCACCGCCTATCTCGCCGCTTTCGATCTTCACCGCACAAACGAGTTCCTCATCGCGGAGGGCGACAAGGTGGTGGCCTACGACACCTACCGCGTCAAGCACAAAGGTGAGTTCGCCGGTATCCCGCCGACGGGGAAGGAGGCTGAGCGCTACCGGGATTGACATTTACAGGATCGTGGACGGCAAGATCGTGGAGCAGTGGTACGAAATGGACTTCACGGGCTTGCTGCAACAACTGCGGTAGAGTCTGAATCACGAGCGGGTACCGGCTCCTGCTGATCAGCTGGCGCTTCGCGACCCAGGCGACCGCCGGACCGCTCGGGCGGGACGCCAAAACCGCTGGTAGCGGACGCGAAGGGAACACTGTAAGAACCCGAACGCCGCAGGTCAGGTGGTCTGGGTTGCTGCTCGACAGTGGGGTCATGTGGGCTGAGCCGGTCCCGGGCCGCTTGTTCGACCCAGCTCAGCCGGACTATCCGCTCCGCCGGACAGGGGTCGGCGCGGCTCCTCGGCCGTGTTCGGACCCGGTGCGGGATGGATCGGCCGGACGGGCCTGGTGCGACCGATGAGGTCGGCGCCGCGGTCCGGTCTATCGTGCGACGACAAGGCCCAGCGAGAAAGGGAACTGCGACCATGAAGCTGACGACCGTCACGAACGTCTCCGTCGATGGAGTCATGCAGGGACTCGGCGGGCCGGATGAGGACCGCAGGGGCGGGTTCGAGCGCGGCGGATGGGCCTTGCCGCTCTTCGAGAACGACAATGTGGCCGCGACATATCTCAACGAGGTCTACCAGCGCGCCGACGCGTTCCTGTTCGGCCGGCAGACCTACGAGATCTTCGCCGGCTCCTGGGGATCATGGGCAGATCCGGGCAACAGCCCTATCTGGACGGCATTGAACACGAAGCCCAAGTACGTCGCATCGACCAGACTCTCCGAACCGCGCTGGGCGAACGCGACCGTCCTCTCCGGTGACCTCGCGGCGGCCATCGGCGAGCTGAAAGCCAAGCCGGCGGGTGAGCTGCAGGTGCACGGCAGCGGCCGCCTGGTCCGCTGGCTGTTCGACAACCACCTG
>WNGA01000045.1_pt1 | contig 129454 bp, 131 predicted proteins | sample 5400061 | NCBI WGS metagenome assembly WNGA01 (sample SAMN13153366, study PRJNA577476) | soil metagenome | isolation source: 100 cm soil or saprolite under grassland replicate 2 | place: USA:California | collected 2016-06-15 | reverse complement strand
ACCGCGTCCGGGTCATCGACGACGACCTCCACACGGCAGTACACCTGCAACACGATCGGCTCGCTGTCCTCCACGGGCAACAGCGTGCCACCAGTCCTCGACAGCAGGCCAACCAAATCTCAGCACTTCAACCTCTGTAACCCGGGCCTTCAGTAAGGCTGTCCGGGATCGTGGATCAAGAACGAGGAAGTGCTGTCTGATCTGTGGGGGCACCTCGGGCGGGCGGCTGTTGGCCGATCTGGCGCACGGGGCTGGGTAGCGCGCTTGGCGGGGCGCCGGGCTCGCTGCGGGACCAGGCGTTGTCCCCGGCCCCCACCCAGCGTTACCGATAGTTGGTGAACTGCAGGGCCACCCCGAAGTCGGCCTGCTTGAGCAGTGCGATCACCGCCTGCAGGTCGTCCTTCTTCTTGCCGGTCACGCGAAGCTGGTCGCCCTGGATCTGCGCCTGTACCCCCTTTGGCGCCTCGTCGCGGATCTTCTTGCTGATCGCTCGGGCCTTGTCCGAGTCGATACCCTGGATGATCTTGCACTCGATCCGGTGCGTCTTGCCGGACGGCTTGGGGTCCGAGGCGTCCAGCGACTTCAGCGAAATGTTGCGCTTGACCAGCTTCTCCTTGAACACCTCGAGGGCGGCCCGGACCCGGTCCTCGGTCTCGGCCTGCAGGGTCACCGCGTTGTCCCCGGCCCATTTGATCTCCGCGCCGGTACCCCGGAAGTCAAACCGGGTGGAGAGCTCCTTCGCGGCCTGGTTGAGCGCGTTGTCGACCTCTTGGTGGTCGACCTTGCTGACAATGTCGAACGAGGATGCCGCCGAAGCCATTGCGTCTGCTCCTATGTGGGGTCGGTCTGCGTGCAAGCCTGCCACGGCGCCAGCCCTGCCGTGCGGGCGGACCTGCATGGAACCTCCCTGGCTCCCGCCAGGGGTACCCGTTTGCCGGAACCGAGGAGGGTACCGCTATCCTTGCTTGCGCTACCGCGCCCCGGCGCGGCGGCGCCCCGACGAGGCGGGTTGCCCGAGCGGCCAATGGGAGCGGTCTGTAAAACCGTCGCGAAAGCTTCGGAGGTTCGAATCCTCCACCCGCCACACGCTCACGATTCGGTCCCCGACCTGGGATTGCTGGGTCCGGGGCCGATCTTGTCGGTCCAGTGGAGTACGGCCGGGTCCGGCTGTCTACGACTGGCAGGCATAGCAGGGAGGCGTGGATGGGCGACCGGCTGATCTTTCAGCTCGGCACCAACAACTGGCAACGCGGTGGGGAGTTCGCTCCGGGATCGGGAATCCTGCACGAGGCGCACCACCACGCGTACAACGCTCTGCCCGGGGTGCGGTGCTACTCGATGTATCCCTCGCGGCGGCAGCGATTCCGGGACGAGGACGTGCGGGTCTTCGCGCTCGACCACGACATCCCGATCTGCGAGTCCATCTCCCCGGTCAGTAGCTACCGTTGGCACGGCATGAGTGAGGCGGAGGTCACCGCCTACCGGCAGCGGTTGACCGACGAGGTCGCGAGCTGGATTGACGAGATCGAGGCGGAGACCGGCGACCGGTTTGGGCTCGCGATCGCTCACCACGGCTTCATGAACACGGTGGTGATGCGCGACGTGATCCGGCGCCGGGCCGCGGCCGGGCGGGGCACGATGCCGTTGCTCTGCTTCGTCCACGGCACCGAGCTGAAGATGTACGCCTACGAGCGGCGCGGTGATCGACCCGACGAGTTCCCGTTGCGCTTCCTGCCGTTCATGCAGGGCGAGAAGATCTTCGATTACGCCGACCCGGCACACGGCGTCAACGTGGTGGCGTCGATCTCGGCCGAGCAGATCGAGGCGTTTCTCGCGGTGTTCCCGGAGTTCCCGCGCGACCGCGTGGTGCTCTCCCCAAACGGCTACAACCAGCACGTCTTCCGCAGGCTGACCGAGCCGACCGACGTCTACGCCGATCGCGCGAACGTGCTGGCCGGCTTCATGACCCAGCCGCCCGAGGGCAGCGGCAGGGAGCCCGAACCGGTGGCGCCTCCGGCCGGGTTCGACGCGGTGGTGGCGTTCTGCGGCAAGTTCGCCGACTGGAAGCGGCTCGACGCCCTGCTCCACGGCGCGGCGATCTACGAGCAGCACGAGCTGCGGATCCTCACACTTGTGATCGGCTCCGGACCGCTCGAGGCGCAGGTCCAGATGCAGGACCTCGCTGCCGAGCTCGGCCTCCGGCGGACCTACTTCCTCGGCCCGCGACCGCAGGACGAGCTGGCGGTGCTGTTCAACTGCGCCGATGTCGGCTGCTTCCCGTCCTATCGCGAGCCTTTCGGCCTGGTGTTCATCGAATGCATGGCCTGCGGCACCCCCGTAATCGGCGCCGATTCCGGCGGCCCGCGCGACTTCGTGACCCCCGAGGTCGGCACCCTGGTGCCGGAGACCGACGATCGGCAGGAGCTCGCGGCGTCGCTCGCCGCTGCCGTGATCCGCGCCGTCGACGAGGACTGGAAAGGCTCCAGAGGCCCCACCGCCGAGGCCTACGCCACGGAGAACTTCAGCGTGGTGAGCCAGGTCTCGAAGCTGCTCGAGGCGGTCGACCGCCTGACCTCGAACGGTCCGTCCTCCACCCGGGCGTGAGCAGGGCCGAGATCCTGCATGGTCACGTCATGGAGCGGCTACGGCATCCTGACCGCAGCGCCGGTCCGCATCGGCCTCACTGGTCGATCGTGTTGGCCGGACGGGGTTGGACCGTCTGCCAGGAAATGTCGAACCCCTGGTGGGGAAGAACCGCCTTGGTCATGATCCAGCGAGACCGCTGGCTCCCTCGATGCACCTGATGTGCCGCCACGTTTCCAGGGCTCCACCAGGAAGGCGTCCACCTCGAGATCCTCATCGTGCTCGATGGCGAGCTCAACCGACTCCATCGGCTGGGCCGCGCGCCAGAAGTTGGTGTCGATGGCCCGCTGGACTTTGATCCTGCTCCGCAGGACCAGCACGTCAGCTCCCGGCGCCACTTCAGGGGTGGAAACCTCAAAGGCAACCGTTTGGCCGCGCTTCTTGGCACGTTGTTCGAGCTCCTCTTCACGGAGGGTGATAAGCCCGTTGTATGTCGCCTCCGGGAGGCCCGCGGTTCGTGAGTCCTTGACGATGATGATCTCAGTCAGCCGGTTCGCACCGACAAACCTGTCCTCGTAGTCAAGATCGATGCTGCATGATATCGGCAAAGTCCGGGTCTCCGGAGACTCGTTACACAGGCGGTAACGTTCGTGAATAGGGACATCCACGTACTCGGGATCGTCACGTCGCTTGGATATGTGCATGAAGAGCTGGTAGTCCCGGACCACCATTGGCAGGTCGAGAATCTGCTGCTGGATCGCATGAAAGACCAACGGGCTCATCTTCTCGGACAGCAATGCTCGAACGCTCGTTATCTTGAGGACCTCCTCCGCTACGGACTGCTGTTGTTTGAGGATTTCCTCCGCAACGTTCTGCTGCTGCTTGGATAATGACGGACAAATTCCTCCAAATCGCGCTTCGACGCGCGGTCCAGGCTCGCCAGGACGATGGCCGCCGTGAGACGGTCCACAGCGGACGAACGAGGCGCGGCCGCCCGGCCGCGCCTCGTTTTCATCGGAGCCTCCGCCGTCAGGCGACGAACTTGTCGCGCCGCCGGCGCACCAGCATCAGGCCGAAGCCGCCACCGACCAGGGCCACCCCGAGCGCGGCGATCGCGCCGACCGCGAGGCCGGTCGTCGGCAGCTCGGTGCCGCCACCGCCGCCGCTCGGCGTCCCGGGCGAGCTCGGTGTCGACGGAGTCGGCGTTGGTGTCGGACTCGGCGTCGGGGTGGTCGTTGGCAGCATGTAGCAGAACGAAATGTGGCTGAGCCCGAAGAACTTCTGGTTCCTCGGGTTCACCGGCGCGTGCAGGCCGGTGCCGCTGCTTACCCCGTCCGGGCGGTAGTCGTAGAAGTTGGCGTCCGGTCCGCCCTTGACCGCCACGCCGACAACGGTGCCGCCGGTGGCGGTGAAGTCGAACACCGGGCTGTCGGTCTGGTCGCCCGGATGCTGCGGATCGTCGGCGGTCAGCGTCCGCACGTCCAAAGTCACCGAGAACCCGTCCGGGTTGGAGAATGTGCCGTCGGCGGGTGACTGGACCCGGAGCTCCTCCGAACCGGGAATTAGATCCACGCAGTTCTGGTTGCCCGTCACCACGGTGCCGTCGGCGTAGGCCGCGCCTGCTGTTAGGGCCGCCGCCAGGGTGCCGAGGAGCGCCAGCAGGATTACCGTCGCCAGCCGCCGGGATGTTGATCGTGGGTGTGTTAACGTCATTCGTGTCACGCTCCTGCGCACTCATGGGTGAGGCGTCCCTCGGGCAGGTGGCGTTGCCCCGCCGCCCGGACGCCATGGTCGAATCTGGCGCTGAACAAGGCGGTCGCCACGTTGCCGGGGTTGATCGGTACGCCGGTGACGTCTGCGAGCGCGGGGCTGGCTGCGGCGACGGTGGCGAACAGCGCCGCACCAGCCGCAACCGCAATCCGGGCCAGGGTGCGGCTTGTCATGGATCCTCCCAGCGAGCAAGGAGCGGCATTCCGCCCGGCAATCTCCCAGAGCGTGACCTGTGCTGCAACCGGTGACAGAGGGAGCGATGTCATCAAACTCATTGATCACGGACAAAACAAACCGGCACATTTATCTTGCCCACTCGGCCGATTTCCTGGTCGCACGCGATTCCACTGCGGCAGATACCCACCCGAGCAACCCCCTGGTCGCGCCCCGGCTACGGGCGCCCGAGGATCGTGTGGCCGGGGAGCCGGCGGGCGGCGACCGGCTGGCCAGGCGGTCCACTGTGGACGACAGCGCGTGGGCCGGCAGGCCGCGGTCCAGGCCGGAGGCGACTCAGCCTCGTGTGCCCGCTCGTCGAGCAGAACGGCCGGCCAACCAACACCAAGACACCGGGACGTTCTACGCATGATGCGCATGAATGGGTCGGCTGAGGATCGTTGGTACGCTTCGGCGCGAATCAGCGCTTTATGGGGCCCGCAGTTGACCAAACGGACGACTCCGAGGTCGACGAGTGTACGACATATGAGCGAGGGTTTCCGCCCCCTCTCGGGCTGTGGCACCATCGTTAGTACCCTGCCACCGATCTACTGAGCACTCTCGGAAGGAGCCGGCGCATGCGCACCAGGAGGCTTCGTCGGTGGGTGGTCGGGCTGTGCGCAGCTGCCCTGTTGGTCGTCGGCTCGATTGCATTGGCGAACGCGGCTCACGCAGACAACAACTGGGGCGTGACCAGCACCGACACGACTTCGTCGACCCGGTAGCGCGCGCCGGGCGATGGCTCGGTGGTTGGGGGTACGGTTGGCCCGACCCAGGGTGCCAGTTCGGCGCTCACAAGATGTTGCCTGGCTCATCACTGGCCCACTCTTCGTAATAGCCCTGGTCCTGACCCTGCCGGTCATCCTCGGTCGCCTGAAGCAGCACGAGCCCGTTTTCGGCAATTTGGTGCTTGGGCTCATCTTGTTCGCGATGTTTGTCGTCGCCGAGGCCGCGCACCTGCATGTCGAGGTGCGACGTCAGGTCTACATCATGTCGCCGGTCGAGATACCGATGCTGCTGGCGCTGTTCTACCTCCCACCGCTGACGGTGGTTGCGGTGCGCGTTCTGGCCAACGCTGTCATCCAGGTCGCGCTTCGTCGGGGGTTGGTCAAGGGATCCTTCAACTTTGCCGCTGTCAGCGCCGGCATCGCGTTGGCTAACCTCATCGTCTTCACTTGGCGGCCCCTGCCCGACACAGCGCCAAGGACCTGGCTCGTTCTGGTTGTTGCCGTGCTGGCAAACGTCGCGCTCACCGGCCTAGCCGTAGGTGGCGTGATCACCCTCGTTCAGGGCAGGTCCTACCTGCGACAGGTCGGCAAGGCGGTGGTGCTCAGCATGGCCGTCAACGCCGTCACCCTGAACGTCGGGCTGATCATGCTGCTCGCGCTGCAGCAGAGTAACTGGGCGATCCCGATCCTCATCGGCCTCGCGATCGTGATTGTCATCGTGTACCGGGCGTACGCGCAGTTCCAGCGGCAGCACAACAGCCTCACCGAGCTGTACGACCTCACCCGCGCCATGACTGCGACCGGCTACGACGGCACGCTGCCAGACGTGCTGCTCGCCCGAGTCAGAGAACTGCTGCGCGCGGAGTCGGCCACACTCTGGTTGCCGGCCCATGGCAGGTACCCCGAGGTGCTGCTCTCGGCCCGGGTCGACTATCCCGGGCTGCTCGACAGCGCGGCCACACCGGACCCGTTACGCCGGATGGCCATGGATACCGGCGAGACGGTCGCGGCCTGCCCCAAGCTCGGCACCGAGGATCTGCGCGACCTGTTGCGCCTCAACGGCATCAAGGACGCCATCGTCGTACCGCTGCGTTCGGGTGCGGCGGTTATCGGCACGTTGGAGGCGGCCGGCCGGCTCGGCGACAACAACTACTTCGGCGCCGACGACGTACGCCTGCTGGAGACGCTGGCCGCGCATGCCGCGTTCGCGGTGGAGAACTCGCGGCTGGTCGACCGGCTGCGTTTCGACGCCAACCACGACGCGCTCACCGGACTGCCCAACCGCCGGCGCCTGCACGCGGCGATCGAGGAGTCCGTCGCCGTCCTTGCCCCGGGCGAGGTCGTGGCGATCCTGCTCTTCGACGTGGTCGGGCTGCGCGATGTCAACGACTCGCTCGGCCATGCCGCCGGTGACCAGGTGCTCATCGAGGTGGCGCGCCGCCTGCGCAGCCTCGCACCATCCGCCGCGCTGGTCGCCCGGGTGGGCGGAGACGAGTTCGCGGTGATCCTGCGTACGCCGACCTCCGAGTCGGCCTTGACGCTCGCCGAGGAGATTCGTGCGGCGATGCAGGAACCGATGGTGCTCGGCACGTTGACCGTCGACATCGATACGACGGCTGGTGTCGCCGTACATCCGGATCATGGTGTGGAACCCGCGACGCTGCTGCAGCGCGCGGACGTCGCCACGCATGCTGCCAAGTCGGCCAGCTCAGCGGCGCAGCTGTTCAACCCGGGCCTGGAGTCCAAGTCGGTGCGCCGCCTGGGCCTCGCCGCGGACCTGCGTCGCACCCTCGACGCCGGCGAGCTGGAGGTGTACTTCCAGCCCAAGCTGGCGCTGTCCGACCGCCGGGTTGTCGGCGTGGAGTGCCTGGCCCGCTGGGAGCACCCGGTCCATGGCTCGGTCTCGCCGGAGGACTTCGTCGCGGTCGCCGAGCACACCGGCCAGCTTGCGCCGCTCACCGAGACCGTGCTGCGCGAAGGCTTGCGGCGCGCACGGCACTGGATCGACTCGGGCGGCCCGCTGTCGGTCGCGGTCAACCTCTCTCCGCGTACGCTCCTGGACCCGACCTTCCCCGGCCTGGTCGGGCAGCTGCTGGAGGAGTACGGCGTGGCGGCGGAATGGCTCACGCTGGAGATCACCGAGGTCGGCATGGTGGGCGACGCCAGCCGTCCGCTGCCGACCCTGCGACGGTTGCGCGATCTGGGCGTACGCCTAGCGGTCGACGACTTCGGCATCGGGTACTCCTCGCTGGCCTACCTGCGGCGCCTGCCGGTCCACGAGGTGAAGGTGGACCGTACCTTTGTGCAGGGCATGGCGACCGACCCCGGAGACCTGGCGATCGTACGGGCGATCGTCGATCTTTCCCGTCATTTCGGGCTCAGTGTGGTCGCCGAGGGTGTGGAGAGCGAGCTGACGCTGGGCCGGCTCGACGAGATCGGCTGTGACTACGGCCAGGGCTTCCTGTTCAGCCGGCCACTGCCGTACGAACGTCTGGAAGCCTGGCTGCAGGCCCGGACGGAGGCGGAGTCGACCGCGGCCGGAGAGGTGCGCTGGCTACGCGCGGTGCCCTAGCCAGCGCCACCCCAGCGCTACCCCAGCGGTCCTTCCAGCGGTCATCGCGGTGCCAGAGCGGCCCGGCGTAAGGCGATTTCGCCCCAAGCGACCTGCCGTGTACTCTTACCGTGCTCGCCCCCTTAGCTCAGTCGGCAGAGCGTCTCCATGGTAAGGAGAAGGTCTACGGTTCGATTCCGTAAGGGGGCTCGGACGGGCGCGGCTTGCGGCGCGGGCGACACACCGCAGACCGGCCCGATTCGGCGGTGTAGCTCAGATGGCAGAGCAAGCGGCTCATAATCGCTGTGTCGCCGGTTCGAGTCCGGCCACCGCTACCAGGCAAGCGCAGCGCACCACTTTGCGTCTGCCGGTCGGGCCGAGCTACGCTCGACGCCGTTTGCAACAAGGCAAAGCTTGACGAGGAAGGCGCTCCGCCGTGGCCAAGGCGACTGATATCCGTCCCAAGATCACAATGGCGTGCGTGGAGTGCAAGGAGCGCAACTACATCACGCGCAAGAACCGCCGCAACGACCCGGACCGCATTGAGCTGAAGAAGTTCTGCCCGCGCTGCGGCAAGCACACCTCGCACCGCGAGACCCGCTGACGATCTCCCGAACCTGACGTGGCGGCGCCCGGCGGCGCCGCCATGTTTCGGTACCCGGTAGGTTTCTGCGCATGCCGTTGGACCCCTCGTTTACCGGCAAGACATACCCGCCGACCGTCGCGTACGAGGTCGGGCGGGAGAAGATCCGCGAGTTCGCCGACGCGATCGGCGCCCTGGATCCGGTGCACCGTGACCCTCAGGCGGCGCGCGCGCTCGGTCATCGCGACGTGATCGCGCCGCCGACCTTTCCGATGGTCATCACGCTGCATGCGAGCCTGCACATGGTCATTCCGGACATCGGCGTCGACTACGCCAGGGTGGTCCACGGCGAGCAACGGTTCCGGTACACCCGCCCGGTGTACGCCGGAGATCGTCTCCAGTGCGTGTGCGTGGTCGAGGACATCGCCTCCCGCGGCGGCCACGACATCCTGACCACCCGCACGGAGCTGGTCACCGAGGCGGGCGAGCCGGTCGTGACCGCCTGGTCCAAGCTTGTCGTCCGCGGGGAGGGCTGACCATGGAGCTTCCGGTGCAGGTCGGCGACCGGCTGCCGACCCGGACATTCCGGGTCACCCGGGCCGACCTGGTCCGCTACGCCGGCGCCTCCGGCGACTTCAACCCGATCCACTGGAACGACCGGACTGCCCGCTCGGTCGGCCTGCCCGGCGTGATCGCACACGGCATGTACACGATGGCGCTGGCCGGTCAGGCGGTGGCGGAGTGGGTTGGCGACCCGGCGGCCGTGGTCGACTACGGTGTCCGGTTCACCAGGCCAGTGGTGGTACCCGACGACGATACTGGCACCGAGGTCGTGGTGAGCGGCGTGGTGAAGAGCTTCACCGATGAGGGGTACGCCCAGGTGGAGCTCATCGCGGTCTGCGACGGCGAGAAGGTGCTGGGCATGGCGCGGGCCCTGGTACGGGTCACGACCGGCGGCCCGGTTGGGAAAGGCGGGAGGTAACCCGTACACTTGTCGCCCGTGGGGTGATTGGCCCCTGTCTCGGCGCGCCCGTGGCAGGCAAGGTTGCCTCGCACAGGGGTGTGGCGCAATTGGTAGCGCAGCGGTCTCCAAAACCGCAGGTTGCAGGTTCGAGTCCTGTCGCCCCTGCGCCGACGGCTCGACCGGCTCCCGCACGGGCCGGCCACACCGGGCCGGCCACTCCAAGGCCGGGCGAAGCCGACGCGGGAGACGCGGGAGACGCGGCCAGGCATTGGATCCGCGGCTGACGATCCTCAGGTTCGACGGAAGAGGGCGGGAAGTGGCCAATCGAAAGCGGCGCGGCGAAGACGCCGTGGACGAACGCCTCGACGACGTGGTCGACGAGGACGCCCTCGCCGAAGACGAGGAGCTGCTCGACGACGAGATCGACGAGGACCTCGTCGAAGACGAGGAGGACAGCGCGGAGCAGCGGTCCCGGGCTCGCGGCAACGGCCGTACCGGGACCGTCACGAAACCGAAGACAGCCGGCGCGGGCAAGAAGGCCGGTCCGCCCGTGCAGAAGGGCGTCAAGGTCAAGGAGGCCGAGCGCCCGGGGATCATCGGGCGCCTGGTCAACTTCGTCCGCGAGGTCGTGGCTGAGCTGCGCAAGGTCATCTGGCCGACGCGCAAGGAGCTGTTGACCTACACGACCGTGGTCATCATCTTCGTCACGATGATGTTCGTCATCGTGGCGGGGCTGGACTACGGGTTCGCCAGGGCGGCGCTGTGGGTCTTCGGCGGCGGCACCAAGTAACGTGCGCGGCGCTCGCCGGCACATGCAGTGGAAGTGAGCAGCGTGGCTGAGTACGACGAGAACGACACCATTACCGAGAACGACGATGCCCCGGCGCGCGTCGTGCCACCGGCTGACGACGACGGGGACGTGATCGAGGACCCGGTAGCCGTGCTACGGGCGCGCCTGCGGTACGCCCCCGGCGACTGGTACGTCGTGCACTCCTACGCCGGCTACGAGAACAAGGTCAAGGCCAACCTGGAAACCCGGATCTCAAGCCTCGACATGGAGGACTACATCTACCAGGTCGAGGTGCCGACCCGGGAAGAGGTCGAGGTCAAGAACGGCAAGCGGCTCCAGGTGCAGAACAAGGTCTTTCCCGGCTACATCCTGGTCCGCATGGAGCTGACTCCCGAGTCGTACTCCTGCGTCCGCAACACACCTGGAGTGACCGGCTTCGTCGGCGCGACCGACCGGGCCGACCGCCCGGCGCCGCTCTCGCTCGACGAGGTCCTCAAGTGGCTGGCGCCAGCCGTTCAGCAGGAGAAGAAGGGCAAGCCGGAGGTCAAGGTCCTCGACTTCGAGGTGGGCGACTCGGTCACAGTCACCGACGGCGCGTTCGCCTCCCTGCCGGCGACCATCAGCGAGATCATCGACCCCGATCAGCAGAAGCTCAAGGTGCTGGTGTCGATCTTCGGTCGGGAGACCCCGGTCGAGCTCAACTTCAACCAGGTTTCGAAGATCTGACCCAGGGGTCGGGGTTCGAACCCGGCGCGCTAGGCTAGACCGTCCGGCCTCGACGGCCGGCAATGTTTCGTGCGCTCCAACAACAACAACAAGCCCAGGAAGACGCATGCCTCCGAAGAAGAAGCTCGTCAAGACGTTCACGCTGCAGCTGCCAGCGGGTCAGGCCACCCCGGCGCCGCCGGTCGGCCCGGCGCTCGGCCAGCACGGCGTGAACATCATGGAGTTCGTCAAGGCGTACAACGCCCAGACCGAGTCGCAGCGTGGCGACATCATCCCGGCACAGATCAGCGTGTACGAGGACCGCACGTTCACCTTCGTGCTGAAGACACCCCCGGCCGCCCGCCTGCTCATCAAGGCCGCCGGCGTGCCAAAAGGCTCCGGCGTGCCGCACAAGGAGTTCGTCGGCTCGGTGACGCGTGCCCAGCTGCGCGAGATTGCCGAGAAGAAGATGGCTGACCTCAATGCCAACGACATCGAGGAAGCCGAGAAGATCATCGCCGGCACCGCCCGCTCGATGGGCATCACGGTCAAGGACTGAGCCAACACACACACGTGGGAGGGCCGGGGACGCCGGTCCGCCAGACACCACAGGAGTACTGAAGAGATGCAGCACAGCAAGGGGTACCGCAAGGCGGCCGAGCTGATCGACCGGACCAACCTGTACCACCCCGCCGAGGCGATCAAGCTCGCCAAGCAGACCAGCCCCACGAAGTTCGACGCCACTGTCGAGGTCGCCATGCGGCTCGGGGTCGACCCGCGCAAGGCCGACCAGATGGTTCGTGGCACTGTCAACCTGCCTCATGGCACCGGCAAGACCGTCCGGGTCATCGCCTTCGCGGCCGGTGAGAAGGCTGCGGAGGCCGAGGCCGCCGGCGCCGACGCGGTGGGCACCGACGAGCTCGTCGCCCGGATCCAGGAAGGCTGGCTCGACTTCGACGCGGCGATCGCCACGCCCGACCAGATGTCCAAGATCGGCCGGATCGCGCGGATCCTGGGCCCGCGCGGCCTGATGCCGAACCCCAAGACCGGCACGGTCACGATGGACGTGGCCAAGGCGGTGCAGGACATCAAGGGGGGCAAGATCTCGTTCCGTGTGGACAAGCACGCGAACCTGCACCTGATCATCGGCAAGGCCAGCTTCCCGGACGACAAGCTGATCGACAACTATGCGGCCGTGCTCGACGAGGTGCTGCGCTCGAAGCCGTCCGCGGCCAAGGGCAAGTACCTCAAGAAGGTCTTCGTCACCACCACGATGGGGCCTGGGATTCCGATCGACCCCAACGTGACCCGCAACCTCCGCGAGGCCGCGCCAGCAGTCGAGTAGCAGCCGGACGCGCGGCGCACGATTTGGTCGGGCGCCGCGCGCCAGCTATCGTCTATCCCGAAGTTCCACCCAAAGACCGCTGGTCACCGTGCTCACGGCACGGTCGAAGGCCCCGACGCCGGGGCGGCCCGCGCAGGGCGAACGCTTCGAGTCGGCTTTGCCGCCCCGTGCGCCCTGCGCCGGGGCGTTTCTCGTTGTGGCGGCCGGATAGCGGCCAGCCGAACGCAACGAGAGGAGGGACATGGCGGACAAGCCGGTCCGAGCCGACAAGGCGACCGCCGTCGCCGAGCTGACGGAGAGCTTCCGGGGCTCGTCGGCGACGCTGCTCACCGAGTACCGGGGACTGACGGTTGCCCAGCTCAAGCAGCTGCGGCGCACGCTGGGACGGGGCACAACCTACACGATCACCAAGAACACCCTGGCCAAGCGGGCCGCGGCAGATGCTGGCATCAGCGGCCTCGACGATTTGTTCACCGGTCCTACCGCGCTCGCCTTCGTCTCCGGCGACCCTGTCGAGGTGGCCAAGGGCCTGCGCGAGTTTGCGAAGACGAACCCGCTGCTCGTCATCAAGGGCGGCGTGTTCGAGGGTCGGACGATGTCGGCGGACGAGGTCCGCAAGCTCGCCGACCTGGAGTCGCGCGAGGTGATCCTGGCCAAGCTGGCCGGCGCGATGAAGGCCAGCCTGAGCAAGGCAGCCGCGACGTTCCAGGCGCCGTTGACCCAGGCGGTACGCCTGGTGGCGGCCCTGCAGGAGAAGCGTGAGAACGAGGGCGCGGCCCAGACAGCCCAGGCCCAGACGGTCGAGGCCGAGGCGGCCCCGGCCTCGACAGAGTAACGGAAGGAAAGCCACCACCATGGCGAAGCTGAGCACCAGCGAGCTGCTCGACGCGTTCAAGGAGATGACGCTGATCGAGCTCTCGGAGTTCGTCAAGCAGTTCGAAGACACCTTTGACGTCAAGGCGGCCGCACCGGCCGCGATGATGATGGCCGCCCCGGCCGCGGCACCGGCCGAGGAGGTCGAGGAGCCGACCGAGTTCGACGTGATCCTCGAGTCCGACGGCGGCAAGAAGATCCAGGTCATCAAGGTCGTACGCGAGCTGACCGGCCTGGGCCTGAAGGAGGCCAAGGACCTGGTCGAGGCCGCGCCGAAGCCGGTCCTGGAGAAGGCCAACAAGGAGAGCGCCGAGAAGGCCAGGACCAAGCTGGAGGCCGAGGGCGCCAAGGTCACCCTCAAGGCCTGAGCCACCGCGGAGGGGCATTCGGGAGTACGCCTGGATGCCCCTTTGCCGCGTCTACAGCACGCTCAGGTGCAGCCGGTCGGGGAAGGGCGCGTCGGCGGAGATGAGCCGGAGCATCGCCTCGGCCTCGAACCGGGGCGGTTCCGGCTCGGTACGCATTGTGGCTAGGCCCAAGCTGACGAGTTACCACTACAGTCTGGAGTAGTCGGGAGGCGGAGGGTTCCCATGAACATCACGAGCCACGACTACGTGATCGTCGGAGCTGGGTCCGCCGGCTGCGTCCTCGCCAACCGGCTAACCGAGGACCCGACCTGCACCGTCGCCCTGCTCGAAGCCGGCGGCCGGGACCGCAGCCCGAACGTGCGCATACCGGCCGCGTTCACCAAGCTCTTCGCCACCCGGTACGACTGGAACTACACCACCGGTCCGCAGGAGCACCTGTCCGGGCGGCGGATGTACTGGCCGCGTGGGCGCGGGCTCGGCGGCTCCTCGTCCATCAACGCGCAGATGTGGGTCCGGGGCCACCCCGCCGACTTCGACGCCTGGGCCGCCACCTGCCCCGGCTGGTCGTACCGGGACGTCCTGCCCTACTTCCAGCGCGCCGAACGGCGCGCCGGCAGCAACGCCGGCGGCGTGTACGGCACGGACGGGCGGATCTGGATCTCCGAGCTGCGCGACCCGAACCCGACGACCGTGGCGTTCCTCGCCGCCTGCGCCGAGCTCGGCATGCGCCGGCTGGACGAGCTGAACCAGGCCGACATCGTGGGCTTCGCCCCGACGCCGGTGACCCAGCACCGGGGGCGGCGGTTCAGCGCCGCCGACGCTTACCTGCGGCCCGCATCCCGGCGCCGGAACCTGACCATTGTCACCGCAGCCCATGCCCGCGCCATCGTGCTCGACGGCACCCGCGCCGCTGGCGTGGAGTACCACGACGCGGCCGGCCGCATCCACCGCATCCTGGCCAGTCGCGAGGTGATCCTCAGCGCCGGTGCGATCAACTCGCCGCAGCTGCTGATGCTGTCCGGTATCGGGGATCCCGACCGGCTGCGCGCCGCCGGGCTCACCCCTCGCCACGAGCTGCCCGGCGTCGGCGAGAACCTCCAGGACCACCTGGCCTGCGCCGTCACCGTGCACTGCCGGCAGCCGAACACGCTGACCGGCGCCGAGTCGCTGCGCGAGCTCGCGCGGTACCTGCTGCTACGCCGGGGCATGCTCACCTCCAACGTCGCCGAAGCCGTCGCGTTCACCCGCAGTACGCCCGACGTGGACGCCCCCGACCTGGAGCTCATCTGGGCCCCGGTACCGTTCCTCGACCACGGCCGTACGCGACCACCCGGCCACGGCCTGACGGTCGGCGTCGTCCTCCTGCAACCCGACAGCCGCGGCCGGATCAGCCTTGCCAGCGCCGACCCGGCAGATCCACCGATCATCGACCCCGGTTACCTGAGCGCCCCGACCGACGCGCCGCGACTGCGGTCCGGGCTGCGCCAGGCCCAGCAGGTGCTCGCCACTGAGGCGCTGCGGGCGTACGTCGGCCCCCCGATGAGCCCCTGGCTGGGCGGGACCACCGACACCGAGCTGGATGAGTTCATCCGCGGGCACGCCGAAACCCTCTACCACCCGGTGGGAACCTGCCGGATGGGAACCAACTCCGACGCGGTCGTCGATCCGGAGCTGCGCGTCCATGGCCTGCGCCACCTGCGCGTCGTGGACGCCTCCGTCATGCCCCGCATCAACCGTGGGCACACCAACGCGCCGACAATCATGATCGCCGAGCGGGCAGCCGATCTCATCCGGACCTCGGCCGGGTCGGTGTCGACCTACGGCGCGACACGCCGGGCGGAGCCGCAGTAGGTCGACCAACGTCGATGGCGGAGGGCCCCGAGCACCGGTGGAGCGAGACCGGGTACCCGAACGATCGAGGTCCCGACTGTTCGACCCGTGCCACAACCCTTGACGGAGCCGGTACGGTGCGTGCACGCTGAACAAGCACTGCCTTCCGCGGATGCGACGGCCATCGCCTCGACCCGCCGGGTTGGCGGCCATGCCAAGAGGCCGCCAGTCCGGCCAGGGAAGAGGACCAGGGACGCAACCGAATGGACCCCAAGGCCGGTGCTGAAGGGCGGCGGACCCGACCTCGGGACGCCGTTGCGAAGCACCGTGCGGTGACGGCTGGACAGCGGTTAGCCGGTCGGCTACACTGCTAGTTTGCGCTGTCTTCCGACTTCACCCCTGTTGTAAATCGTCCAATTACGGGCGCTTTTGACCGGGGCCTGTCGGGCTGCACGCGTAACGGCCGTCGCACCACCGGTCCTCGGAAGGACGCATCTTGGCAGCTTCCCGCCCTGCGAAGACCAACCAAACGTCGAGCGCATTCGCTCCCCGCCGGATCTCATTCGGCAGGATCACCGAACATCTTGAGGTTCCCAACCTCCTCGCCATCCAGACCGAGTCATTCGAGTGGCTCATCGGCGACGAGTCGTGGCAGAACCGCTCGGCCGGTGATCCGCACGCTCGTTCGGGCCTCGCGGAAATCCTCGACGAGATCAGTCCCATTGAGGACTTCTCCGGCACGATGTCGCTGTCGTTCTCGGCACCGCGCTTCGACGAGGTCAAGGCCTCGATCCAGGAGTGCAAGGAGAAGGATCTCACCTATTGCGCCCCGCTGTTCGTGACCGCGGAGTTCACCAACCACACCACCGGCGAGATCAAGAGCCAGACGGTGTTCATGGGGGACTTCCCGATGATGACGCCCAAGGGCACCTTCATCATCAACGGCACGGAGCGGGTCGTCGTCAGCCAGCTCGTCCGGTCTCCGGGCGTCTACTTCGACAAGCAGCCGGACAAGACGTCCGACCGCGACCTGTCCAGCGTCAAGGTGATCCCCAGCCGGGGCGCCTGGCTGGAGTTCGACATCGACAAGCGCGACACGGTCGGCGTGCGCATCGACCGCAAGCGCCGTCAGGCGGTGACCGTCCTGCTCAAGGCCGTCGGCTGGACCAACGAGCGCATTCGTGAGCGCTTCGGCTGGTCCGAGCTGATGATGACCACCTTGGAGAAGGACCACATCGCCGGTCAGGACGAGGCCCTGCTCGACATCTACCGCAAGCTTCGGCCGGGTGAGCCGCCGACGCGGGAGAACGCGCAGACCCTGCTGGACAACCTCTTCTTCAACCCCAAGCGGTACGACCTGGCCAAGGTCGGCCGGTACAAGTTCAACAAGAAGCTCCAGATCGAGGTGCCGATCACCACGGGCGTGCTCACCGAGGACGACGTGGTAGCCACGATCGAGTACCTGTGCCGCCTGCACACCGGCGAGCCGGACTACGAGCCGGACGACATCGACCACTTCGGTAACCGGCGCCTGCGCACGGTCGGCGAGCTGATCCAGAACCAGGTCCGGGTGGGCCTGTCCCGGATGGAGCGGGTCGTCCGCGAGCGGATGACCACGCAGGACGTCGAGGCGATCACGCCGCAGACCCTGATCAACATCCGCCCGGTCGTGGCGGCGATCAAGGAGTTCTTCGGTACGTCGCAGCTGTCCCAGTTCATGGACCAGACCAACCCCCTCGCGGGCCTGACCCACCGGCGGCGCCTGTCCGCGCTCGGGCCGGGTGGCCTGTCCCGGGAGCGGGCCGGCTTCGAGGTCCGCGACGTGCACCCGTCCCACTACGGACGGATGTGCCCGATCGAGACCCCGGAGGGGCCGAACATCGGCCTGATCGGCGCGCTGTCGACGTTCGCTCGGGTCAACCCGTTCGGCTTCATCGAGACGCCGTACCGCAAGGTCGTCTCGGGCAAGGTGACCGACAAGATCGATTACCTGACCGCCGACGAGGAAGACCGGCACGTCATCGCCCAGGCCAACGAGCCGCTGATGGCTGACGGCAAGTTCGCCGAGAGCCGGGTGCTGGTCCGCCGCAAGGGCGGCGAGGTCGACCGGGTCGCGCCGGACGCCGTGGACTACATGGACGTCTCGCCGCGGCAGATGGTCTCGGTCGCGACCGCGATGATCCCGTTCCTGGAGCATGACGACGCCAACCGGGCACTTATGGGCGCCAACATGCAGCGCCAGGCCGTGCCGCTGGTCAAGGTCGAGTCGCCCCTGGTCGGCACCGGCATGGAGTACCGGGCGGCCGTCGACGCCGGCGACGTGGTCGTCGCCGAGGTCGGTGGCGTGGTCGAGGACCTGTGCTCGGACTACGTGACAATCCACCAGGATGACGGGCACCGCCGCACGTACCTGCTGCTCAAGTTCGACCGGTCCAACGCCGGCTCCTGCATCAACCAGAAGCCGGTGGTCTTCGAGGGCGACCGGGTCGAGGCCGGCCAGGTCATCGCCGACGGGCCCTGCACCGACCTGGGCGAGATGGCGCTCGGGCGCAACCTGCTCGTGGCGTTCATGCCCTGGGAGGGGCACAACTACGAAGACGCGATCATCCTGTCGCAGCGGCTCGTCCAGCAGGACGTGCTCACCTCGATCCACATCGAGGAGCACGAGGTCGACGCCCGGGACACCAAGCTCGGTCCGGAGGAGATCACCCGCGACATACCCAACGTCAGCGAGGAGATGCTCGCCGACCTGGACGAGCGGGGGATCATCCGGATCGGCGCCGAGGTGGTGCCGGGCGACATCCTGGTCGGCAAGGTCACGCCCAAGGGCGAGACGGAGCTGACCCCGGAGGAGCGTCTGCTGCGTGCGATCTTCGGCGAGAAGGCGCGCGAGGTCCGCGACACCAGCCTCAAGGTGCCGCACGGCGAGACCGGGACGGTCATCGGCGTACGCACGTTCAGCCGCGACGACGGTGACGAGCTGTCGCCCGGGGTGAACGAGCTGGTCCGGGTGCACGTGGCGCAGAAGCGCAAGATCCAGGACGGTGACAAGCTCGCCGGCCGCCACGGCAACAAGGGCGTCATCTCCAAGATCCTGCCGGTCGAGGACATGCCGTTCCTGGCCGACGGGACCCCGGTCGACATCGTGCTCAACCCGCTCGGCGTGCCGAGCCGGATGAACGTCGGCCAGGTGCTGGAGACCCACCTCGGGTGGGTGGCCAAGACCGGCTGGAAGGTCAACGGCGACGACGCGGGCTGGAAGAAGGGGCTCAAGGCGATCGGCGCGACCGACAGCACGCCGGACACCAAGGTGGCGACTCCGGTCTTCGACGGCGCCAAGGAGGAGGAGATCACCGGCCTGCTCGCGTCGACCCTGCCCAACCGGGACGGCCAGCAGCTGGTGGGTGCGTCCGGCAAGGCGCAGCTGTTCGATGGGCGCTCCGGCGAGCCGCTGCCCGACCCGATCGCGGTCGGCTACATCTACATCCTCAAGCTCAACCACCTGGTCGATGACAAGATCCACGCTCGGTCCACCGGCCCGTACTCGATGATCACTCAGCAGCCGCTGGGCGGTAAGGCGCAGTTCGGCGGCCAGCGTTTCGGCGAGATGGAGTGCTGGGCGATGCAGGCCTACGGCGCGGCCTACGCGCTGCAGGAGCTGCTCACCATCAAGTCCGACGACGTGCTGGGCCGGGTCAAGGTGTACGAGGCCATCGTCAAGGGCGAAAACATCCCGGAACCGGGAATCCCCGAGTCCTTCAAGGTGCTCCTCAAAGAGCTCCAGTCGCTGTGCTTGAACGTCGAAGTTTTGTCAAGCGACGGCGTCGCCTTGGAGATGCGCGAGACCGACGACGAGGTCTTCCGAGCCGCCGAGGAGCTGGGCATCGACCTGAGCCGCCGAGAACCCAGCAGCGTAGAGGAAGTCTGACGACAAGAGGAAGTCTGCCGACAAAGAGTGCGACGGAAGGTTTTGGGGCACGTTGGCCCCAAAACCTAAAGAGTTACCACCCACGACCGCGAGGGATGCATAAGTGCTCGACGTTAACTTCTTCGACGAGCTGCGAATTGGGCTAGCGACCGCTGACGACATCCGTCAGTGGTCGCATGGGGAAGTCAAGAAGCCGGAGACGATCAACTACCGGACGTTGAAGCCGGAGAAGGACGGGCTCTTCTGCGAGAAGATCTTTGGTCCCACCCGGGACTGGGAGTGCTACTGCGGCAAGTACAAGCGCGTCCGGTTCAAGGGCATCATCTGTGAGCGCTGCGGCGTCGAGGTGACGCGCGCCAAGGTGCGCCGCGAGCGGATGGGCCACATCGAGCTGGCCGCGCCGGTGACGCACATCTGGTACTTCAAGGGTGTGCCGAGCCGCCTGGGCTACCTGCTGGACCTGGCGCCGAAGGACCTTGAGAAGATCATCTACTTCGCCTCGTACGTGATCACGAGCGTCGACCATGAGGCCCGCCACCGGGACATGTCGACGATCGAGAGCGAGATCGGGGCGGAGAAGCGCCAGTCCGAGAACGCCCGCGACGCCGAGATCGAAAAGCGCGCCGCAAAGCTGGAGCAGGACCTCGCGGAGCTGGAGGCCGAGGGCGCCAAGGCCGACGTACGCCGCAAGGTCAAGGAGGCTGGCGAGCGCGAGATGCGCCAGATCCGCGACCGTGCCCAGCGCGAGATCGACCGGCTTGACGAGGTGCTCGACACGTTCCGCAAGCTCGAACCCAAGCAGCTTGTCACCGACGAGCTGCTCTACCGCGAGCTGCGCGACCGGTTCGGCGAGTACTTCACCGGCGGCATGGGCGCGGAGTCCATCAAGGCGCTGCTGCAGTTCCTCGACCTCGACGCCGAGGCCGAGTCGCTGCGCGAGACCATCCGCAGCGGTAAGGGCCAGCGCAAGATCCGGGCGCTGAAGCGGCTGAAGGTCGTGGCGGCGTTCCTGAACACCAGCAACTCGCCGCTGGGCATGGTGCTCGACTGCGTACCGGTGATCCCGCCGGACCTGCGCCCGATGGTGCAGTTGGACGGTGGCCGGTTCGCCACGAGCGACCTGAACGACCTGTACCGGCGGGTCATCAACCGGAACAACCGGCTCAAGCGCCTGATCGACCTAGGCGCGCCCGAGATCATCGTCAACAACGAGAAGCGGATGCTGCAGGAGGCCGTCGACGCGCTGTTCGACAACGGCCGCCGCGGGCGTCCGGTCACCGGCCCGGGCAACCGGCCGCTGAAGTCGCTGTCCGACATGCTCAAGGGCAAGCAGGGCCGGTTCCGGCAGAACCTGCTCGGCAAGCGCGTCGACTATTCGGGCCGGTCGGTGATCGTCGTCGGCCCGCAGCTCAAGCTGCACCAGTGCGGCCTGCCCAAGCAGATGGCGCTGGAGCTGTTCAAGCCGTTCGTGATGAAGCGGCTGGTCGACCTCAACCACGCGCAGAACATCAAGTCCGCCAAGCGGATGGTCGAGCGGCAGCGCCCGGTCGTGTGGGACGTGCTGGAAGAGGTCATCGCCGAGCACCCGGTACTGCTCAACCGGGCGCCGACGCTGCACCGGCTCGGCATCCAGGCCTTCGAGCCGCAGCTGGTCGAGGGCAAGGCGATCCAGATCCACCCGCTGGTCTGCACCGCGTTCAACGCCGACTTCGACGGCGACCAGATGGCGGTACACGTACCGCTGTCCGCCGAGGCGCAGGCCGAGGCGCGCATCCTCATGCTGTCGAGCAACAACATCCTCAAGCCCGCCGACGGCAAGCCGGTCACCATGCCCACCCAGGACATGGTCATCGGCCTGTACCACCTGACCCATCAGCGCACCGGCGTGAAGGGTGAGGGCCGCGAGTTCAGCTCCGACGCCGAGGCCCGGATGGCGTACGACAACGGCGAGCTGCACCTGCAGGCGTCGGTACGGGTACGGCTGCGCGGCGTGTTCGAGGTCGACAACGGTGCCGGGGCCAAGCCGTGGAACCCGCCGGAGGGCTGGGTTCCGGGCGACCCGCTGCTCGTGGAGACCACGCTGGGCCGGGCGCTGTTCAACGAGACGCTGCCCGAGGGGTACCGCTTCGTCAACTACGAGATCCGCAAGGGCCAGCTCTCGGCGATCGTCAACGACCTCGCCGAGCGCTACCCGAAGGTGGCGCTGGCCGCCACGCTCGACGCGCTCAAGGAGGCCGGGTTCCACTGGGCCACCTGGTCGGGCGTGACGATCGGCATCGAAGACGTGGTCCAGCCGCCGCGCAAGCGGGAGATCCTGGACCGGTACGAGAAGGAAGCCGAGCGGATCGACAAGCAGTACCAGCGGGGTCTGATGACCGCCGAAGAGCGCCGCGGCGAGCTCATCGAGATCTGGACCAAGGCCACCAACGAGGTGACCAAGGAGCTGGAGGCGGCGCTGCCGCAGGAGAACCCGCTGTGGATGATGATCCACTCGGGTGCCCGCGGCAACCTGCTCCAGCTGCGCCAGATCTCGGCGATCCGAGGGCTCGTGGCCAACCCGAAGGGCGAGATCATCCCGCGGCCGATCAAGGCGTCGTTCCGCGAGGGTCTGACCGTGGTCGAGTACTTCATCTCCACCCACGGTGCCCGCAAGGGTCTGGCCGACACTGCGCTGCGTACCGCCGACTCCGGGTACCTGACCCGTCGTCTGGTGGACGTGTCGCAGGACGTGATCATCCGGGAGGAGGACTGCGGCACCGACCGGGCCATCCCGATGCAGATCGCCCAGTCCCTCGACGGGGCGCTGATCCCGTACGAGCACTCCGAGACCGGGGTGCACGCCCGTACCCTCGCCGAGGACGTCAAGGGTCCCGATGGCCAGGTCATCGTGGCCCGCGGCACCGACCTCAACTCGATCCTCACCGACAAGCTCGTGGCGGCCGGGGTCGAGCACGTGCGGCTGCGCAGCGTGCTCACCTGCGAGTCCAAGCTGGGCGTCTGCGCGGCCTGCTACGGCCGCTCGCTGCCGACCGGTAAGACGGTCGACGTCGGCGAGGCGGTCGGCATCATCGCCGCCCAGTCGATCGGTGAGCCGGGCACCCAGCTGACCATGCGGACGTTCCACACCGGCGGTGTCGCCGGCGAGGACATCACGCAGGGTCTGCCCCGGGTCCAGGAGATCTTCGAGGCTCGCGTACCGAAGGGCAAGGCGCCGATCGCGGAGACCGCCGGCCGGATCCGGATCGAGGAGGGCGACCGGTCGCGGAAGATCATCATCGTACCGGACGACGGCAGCGACGAGATCGTCCACGACAAGATCTCCAAGCGGGTCCGCCTGCGGGCCACCGAGGACTCCCACGTGGAGGTCGGCGAGAAGCTGACCGAGGGCACCATCGACCCGCACGAGCTGCTGCGGGTGCTCGGCCCCCGGGCCGTGCAGGTGCACCTCACCCAGGAGGTCCAGGAGGTGTACCGCTCGCAGGGCGTGCTCATCCACGACAAGCACATCGAGATCATCATCCGGCAGATGCTCAAGCGGGTGACGGTGATCGACTCCGGCTCGACCGAGTTCCTGCCGGGCCTGCTCGTGGACCGGGCGCAGTTCGAGGCGGAGAACCGGCGCGTGGTGGCCGAGGGCGGCGAGCCCGCGGCCGGCCGTCCGGTGCTGATGGGCATCACCAAGGCGTCCCTGGCGACCGAGTCGTGGCTGTCCGCGGCCTCGTTCCAGGAGACGACCCGGGTGCTTACCGACGCCGCGATCAAGGCCAGCAGCGACTCGCTGATTGGCCTCAAGGAGAACGTCATCATCGGCAAGCTCATCCCGGCCGGTACCGGCATCAGCAAGTACCGCAACATCCGGGTCGAGCCGACCGAGGAGGCGAAGCAGAAGGTGTACTCGATGACCGGGTACCCCGAGGCCGACTACGGCTTCGGGCCGGCCAGCGGGCAGGCCGTGCCCCTGGACGACCTGGACTTCGGCTCGTTCCGGTAGGTCCACTGTGGCGGATCGAGGGGCGGTCGCTTCGGCGACCGCCCCTCTACGTCGGCAGCGGCTGGCTCTGTTCGACCTGGACAACACGCTGATCGACCGCGACGCCGCGTTCCGCCGCTGGGCCGGCGAGTATGTGCTCAGCCGGGGCGGCGGCGATCACGACGTGGACTGGCTCGTAGGGCTCGACGCCAGCGGCTTCCGGCCCCGCGAGGTCGTCTTCGCCGCGCTGCGGGAGCGTTTCGGCGACGACGAACCGCTGGAGGCCCGGTGGAAGCGGTACAACGCACGGATGGCCGAGCTCGTCACGATCCGGCCGGCCGTGCTCGACGCGCTCGACCGGATGCGCGCCGAGGGCTGGCGTCTGGGCATCGTCACCAACGGCGTCGCCCGGGGTCAGCTGGCGAAGGTGGCGGCGGTCGGGTTGCTTGACCACGTCGACACGTGCGTCGTCTCCGGGGAGGAGGGCGTGCACAAGCCGGACGTACGGCTGTTCGAGATCGCGGCGCAGCGGTGCGGCATGTCGCTTGTGGACGGTGGCTGGATGACCGGTGACTCGCGGTACGCCGACATCCTCGGCGGCGCCCGAGCTGGGCTCCATACAATTTGGATCGGCGGCGGTGACCGTTCCGCGGCGCTCGCGGGAGTCGCCAGTCCGCCGGACGAAGTCCGGCCACATCACGTGGTCGACGACGTGCTGGCGGCGTTCGAGATCCTCGGTAAGGTCGGAGCATGACCGACGCGTCACTGAGCGAGCTGCCGCGGCATCCGCTCGACCCGGATCCGGCCCGCTCCAGCAAGGCGACCGCGGTCCTGGCGCTCGGCGTGGTCTCGGCGCTCACCGGCGCGTTCGTCGGTGGCATTGTCCCGGCGGCCGTCGCGCTCCTGCTCGCGCGCGAGGCGCGCACCGACATCCTGGCGGCCAAGGGCTTTCTTGTGGGTACGCGCCGGCTGCGCACCGGCGTGGCGCTCGCCTGGGTCGGTATCGTGTTCGCCGCCGCCGCCCTGGTGACGGCCAGCATCATCGGCTTGCTGCACTTCGCCCAGCTCGGCGGCACGGACTTCCGGCCCACCGTGAACTAGAAGGTAGGCGTACGTGGCTGAGCCGAACCCGCCGGGGCCCTGGGAGCCCTGGGGAGCGCCGGAACCGTGGCGTGCGCCCGAGCCATGGCCCGGGGCCGCGCCTCCGGCCCCGCCACCCGGCCCCGCTCCGGCGCCGCCGCCACTGGCGATCGTCCCGCAGCCGGCGGCGCCGGGATCCGGGCCGCCGTATGGCTTCCCGCCGCCACCAATGCAACCCGCCGGTTACGTCGCCCCGCGCCCGCCGGCCGCCCTACCCCCGCCGGTACGGGTCGACCCGGTGCCCGGCACCAACTTCGGGATCGCCTACCTCGGCGTGCCGTCGCTGGTGGCCGGACAGGCGATCGCCAGCCTCGTCGCCGGCACCGGGTCGATCCTGGTCGCGGTCGTGGTCGGCTGCTTCGGCCTGGCCGGCGCCAACGGCGGCTGGGGACCGCTGGTGGGCGGTGCCTTCGCCGTCCTGGCGGGGCTGCTCGGCTTCGCCGCGATCGGGCTGGGCCTGTTCGGGCTGCGGCGGATCCGCCAGTCCGGCGGCCAGATCCAGGGAAGGGGTCTGGCGATCGCGGGAATCGCGTGCGGTGGGGCCGGAGCGGGGTTGACCGTCATGTCGATGCTCGTCGCGGTGCTGCTGGTCCAGTAGCGGCGAGTCCAGTAGCGGCGAGCTTCGGTCGCCCAGCCCGCTCGTGGGAGCATAACGATGGGACGATCGGCGGCAAAGCAGGTACTCTAGGTGCGAAAGTCACCCGGCGGTGTGCCGTGGGCGACGGCGTCCGCGAGGGCCCCCCGTTTTGACCTGCGTCCGCACGGTCGGTACTCTTTCCCCTCGTGCCCGGCTTGCCCGGGTAACTTGTGCGTGCGCCCACGCTGTTCATCCCGGCGGCACGCCACAGCAAACCCGGTGTGATGACATCAGCCGGGTCCCGCGCGCCGGGCGACACGCCCGACCGCGGGGGTCGGGGCGGCTCGTGAGGGCCGCGCCGAGCAGGACAGAAACTAGAGGTCTGAGAACAAGAACGGGTCAAAAGGAGACGACCACCCGGTGCCTACGATCCAGCAGCTGGTCCGCAAGGGCCGCCAGGCGAAGACCACCAAGACGAAGACGCCGGCGCTCAAGGGGAGCCCGCAGCGGCGCGGCGTGTGCACGCGCGTGTACACCACCACGCCCAAGAAGCCGAACTCTGCGCTGCGCAAGGTCGCGCGGGTGCGGCTGACCAGCCAGATCGAGGTCACCGCATACATCCCGGGCGTCGGGCACAACCTGCAGGAGCACTCGATCGTGCTCGTCCGTGGCGGCCGCGTGAAGGACCTCCCCGGCGTCCGATACAAGATCATTCGCGGTTCGCTGGACACCCAGGGCGTCCGCAACCGCAAGCAGGCGCGCAGCCGCTACGGCGCGAAGAAGGAGAAGAGCTGACATGCCGCGTAAGGGCCCCGCGCCGCGTAAGCCGCTCACCCCGGACCCGGTGTACAACTCCCCGCTGGTCACCCAGCTGATCAACAAAATCCTGCTGCGTGGCAAGCGCCAGCTCGCCGAGCGCGTCGTCTACAGCGCCCTGGAGGGCTGCCGCGAGAAGACCGGCACCGACCCGGTGGTGACCCTCAAGCGCGCGATGGACAACGTGAAGCCGACGCTGGAGGTGCGCAGCCGCCGGGTGGGTGGCGCGACCTACCAGGTACCGGTCGAGGTGCGCCCGCCGCGGGCCACCACGCTGGGTCTGCGCTGGCTCGTGACATACTCCCGGGCCCGGCGCGAGAAGACCATGATCGAGCGGCTCATGAACGAGCTGCTGGACGCCAGCAACGGCCTGGGCGCCGCGGTCAAGCGACGCGAGGACACCCACAAGATGGCCGAGTCCAACAAGGCATTCGCACATTACCGCTGGTAACAGCGGTAATCAGCTAACACAGCACCGGTGGAGTCCGGCCGGCGAAGCCGGTCGGAGTATTGAGAAGAAGTAGGGATTACCGTGGCCGCCGCAGACGCTGCCCTCGCCAAGCTCCGCAACATCGGCATCATGGCGCACATCGATGCCGGTAAGACCACCACGACCGAGCGCATCCTGTTCTACACCGGGATCACGTACAAGATCGGTGAGGTGCACGAGGGCGCCGCGGTCATGGACTGGATGGAGCAGGAGCAGGAGCGCGGCATCACCATCACCTCCGCCGCCACCAAGTGCGAGTGGAAGGGCCACACCATCCAGATCATCGATACCCCGGGCCACGTCGACTTCACCGTCGAGGTGGAGCGGTCGTTGCGCGTACTCGATGGGGCTGTCGCCGTCTACGACGGAGTCGCCGGCGTGGAGCCGCAGACCGAGACCGTCTGGCTCCAGGCCGACAAGTACGGCGTGCCGCGGATGTGCTTCGTCAACAAGCTCGACCGCACCGGCGCCGACTTCTTCCGCTGCGTCCAGATGATGGTCGAGCGGCTGGGCGCGACCCCGCTGGTGCTCCAGCTGCCCATCGGCCTGGAGTCCAGCTTCATCGGCGTGGTCGACCTGGTCGGCATGCGGGCGCTGACCTGGCGGGGCGAGACCAAGAAGGGCGAGGACTACGCCGTCGAGGAGATCCCGGCCGACATGGCCGAGCAGGTCGCGGAGTACCGCGAGAAGCTGCTGGAGACGCTCTCCGAGGCCGACGACGGCATTATGATCAAGTACCTCGAAGGGGAGGACATCTCCGTCGCGGAGCTGAAGTCGGCGATCCGGCGCGCCACCATTGCGGGCCGGCTCAACCCGGTGCTGTGCGGTTCGGCGTTCAAGAACAAGGGTGTACAGCCCATGCTCGACGCCGTCGTCGACTACCTTCCATCCCCATTGGACATTCCGGCGACGGAGGGCACCGCGACCGATGGCGAGACGCCGATCCAGCGCAAGCCCTCGGTCACCGAGCCCTTCGCCGGCCTGGCGTTCAAGATCCAGACTGACCCGCACCTCGGCAAGCTCACCTACCTCCGGGTGTACTCCGGCCGCTTCGAATCCGGTTCGCAGGCGGTTAACTCCACAAAGGACCGTAAGGAGCGCATCGGGAAGATCTTCCAGATGCACGCCAACAAGCGGGAGGAGCGGCCGTTCGCGCAGGCCGGCGACATCGTGGCGCTGCAGGGGCTGAAGCAGACCACGACCGGCGACACGTTGTGCGACCCGGCCAACCCGGTGATCCTGGAGTCGATGACCTTCCCCGAGCCGGTCATCTCGGTGGCGATCGAGCCGAAGAGCAAGGCCGACCAGGAGAAGCTGTCGACCGCGATCCAGAAGCTGGCCGAGGAGGACCCGACCTTCCGCGTCAAGAACGACGAGGAGACCGGCCAAACGGTGATCTCCGGCATGGGCGAGCTCCACCTGGAGATCCTCGTCGAGCGGATGCGCCGCGAGTTCCGGGTCGCGGCCAACGTCGGCAAGCCGCAGGTGGCCTACCGCGAGACCATCCGCCGCAAGGTGGACCGGGTCGAGTACACCCACAAGAAGCAGACCGGCGGGTCTGGCCAGTACGCGAAGGTGATCATCAGCGTAGGACCGCTGCCGCTCATCCCGGACGGGCCGACCTACGAGTTCGTCAACGCGGTCACCGGTGGCCGGATCCCGAAGGAGTTCATCCCGTCGGTCGACGCCGGCGCCCAGGACGCCATGCAGTACGGCGTGCTCGCCGGGTACCCGTTGATGGGCATCAAGGTGACGCTGCTGGACGGGCAGTACCACGAGGTCGACTCGTCCGAGATGGCGTTCAAGATCGCCGGCTCGATGGCGCTGAAAGAGGCGGCCCGCAGGGCCGACCCGGTGCTCCTCGAGCCGATGATGGCCGTCGAGGTCGTCACCCCGGAGGACAACATGGGTGACGTCATCGGCGACCTCAACTCCCGGCGCGGCACGATCGAGGCCATGGACGAGCGGGGTGGAGCCCGCGTCATCCGGGCCCTGGTGCCGCTGTCGGAGATGTTCGGCTACGTCAGCGACTTGCGGTCGAAGACCCAGGGCCGGGCGAGCTACACGATGCAGTTCGACTCCTATGCCGAGGTACCACAGAACGTGGCGAAGGAGATCATCGCGAGGGCGACCGGCGAATGAGTCTGCCGCCGCTAGCGAGCTGCGTTTGACCGGGCCTGAGGCCTCTGGCCGCAAGACCCAAGCAGTCGACAGGGTGCGTCAGCGCTTCCAGCGGTGACGGACCGACGAACCAAGAAGTCCACAGGAGGACACCAGTGGCGAAGGCGAAGTTCGAGCGGACTAAGCCGCACGTCAACATCGGCACCATCGGTCACATCGACCATGGCAAGACCACGCTGACCGCGGCGATTACCAAGGTGCTGCACGACAAGATGCCGACTCTGAACCCGTACACGCCGTTCGACCAGATCGACAAGGCGCCCGAGGAGAAGGCCCGCGGCATCACGATCTCGATCGCCCACGTCGAGTACCAGACCGAGGCCCGGCACTACGCGCACGTCGACTGCCCCGGCCACGCCGACTACATCAAGAACATGATCACTGGCGCCGCCCAGATGGACGGCGCGATCCTGGTGGTGGCGGCGACCGACGGCCCGATGCCGCAGACCCGCGAGCACGTGCTGCTGGCCCGCCAGGTCGGTGTGCCGTACATCGTCGTGGCCTTGAACAAGGCCGACATGGTCGATGACGAGGAGCTGCTGGAGCTCGTCGAGCTCGAGGTCCGGGAGCTGCTCTCCAACCAGGAGTTCCCGGGCGACGACCTGCCCGTCGTACGTGTCTCGGCGCTTCGCGCCCTCGAGGGCGACGAGGAGTGGTCCGAAAAGCTGATGGAGCTGCTGAACGCTGTCGATGAGTCCATCCCGCAGCCGGTACGCGAGACCGAGAAGCCGTTCCTGATGCCGATCGAGGACGTCTTCACGATCACCGGGCGCGGCACGGTCGTCACCGGCCGGGTGGAGCGCGGTGTGCTCAAGCCGAACGAGGAGGTCGAGATCGTCGGCATCAAGCCGAAGTCGATGAAGACCGTCTGCACCGGCATCGAGATGTTCCGCAAGATCCTCGACGAGGCGCGCGCCGGCGAAAACGTCGGCCTGCTCCTGCGCGGGGTCAAGCGCGAGGACGTCGAGCGTGGCATGGTCGTGATCAAGCCCGGTTCGACGACTCCGCACACGGAGTTCGAGGCGACCGTCTACGTCCTGTCCAAGGAGGAGGGCGGCCGGCACACCCCGTTCTTCCAGAACTACCGGCCCCAGTTCTACTTCCGTACCACCGACGTCACCGGCGTGGTCACGCTGCCCGAGGGCACCGAGATGGTCATGCCAGGCGACAACACCTCGATGACGGTCCAGCTGATCCAGCCGATCGCCATGGAGGAGGGCCTTCGCTTCGCCATCCGCGAGGGTGGCCGCACCGTCGGCGCCGGCCGGGTCACCAAGATTCTGAAGTAAGTCGGCCGCCAGCGGAGTCCGCGGTCAAGCGGCCGGAACCGTCAAGTGCAGACCCGGTTTCACAGTGCCGCACCCGGTGCGGCATAATGAATAGGTTGCGTCGCGGGCGGACGGGACGCGTGTCTCGGCCGCCCGCGTGCGGCGCCCGGCGATAGCACCAGGATCGCCGACGGCGCGAAGCTTCCCGTAGCTGGGCGTGCGGCGCCCAAGGGCCGACCAAGCCTCGACGGATCTCCGGCGGGCGGAGCCCGGCCATCGGCCGCGACACGCCCGACCGCGGGGGTCGGAGACCGGTGCGCTGGCGCCAGCCGGCGAGGATCGCAATGAGAGAAGGAACGAAGCCACCATGGCGGGACAGAAGATCCGCATCCGGCTCAAGGCCTACGACCACGAGGTCGTCGATTCCTCGGCACGGAAGATTGTCGAGACGGTGACGCGCACCGGGGCGCAGGTCGCGGGCCCCGTGCCGCTGCCCACTGAGATCAACCGTTATTGCGTGATCCGCTCGCCGCACAAGTACAAAGACTCGCGCGAGCACTTCGAGATGCGTACGCACAAGCGTCTGATCGACATCATCGACCCGACCCCCAAGACGGTCGACTCGCTCATGCGCCTCGACCTCCCGGCCGGCGTCGACATCGAGATCAAGCTGTGACCGGCCGCCAGCGGATGGAGCGGCGACTGATCCGGGCCGCCCCGCGAAGCCTGCGGACCGGATCGGTCGCAGGATCCCGCGATCAAGCGGCCGGATTTGCGAGATAGAGGGCTAACGACTTATGGACAGGCAAGTCAAGGGCATCCTGGGCGCCAAGCTCGGCATGACCCAGGTCTGGGACAACAACCGCGTGGTCCCGGTGACCGTGGTGCAGGCCGGCCCGTGTGTGGTGACCGCGGTCCGCTCGCCCGAGAAGGACGGGTACTCCGCGGTCCAGCTGGCGTACGGCGCCATCGACCCCCGCAAGGTGAACAAGCCGGAGACCGGACACTTCACCAAGGCGGGTGTCGCGCCGCGCCGGCACATCGTCGAGCTGCGCACCACCGACGCCAGCGAGTACACGCTGGGCCAGGAGGTGACGGCCGAGACGTTCGAGCCCGGCCAGATCATCGACGTGACCGGCAAGACGAAGGGCAAGGGCTTCGCCGGCGTCATGAAGCGGCACGGCTTCGGCGGCCTGCGCGCCAGCCACGGCGTGGAGCGCAAACACCGCTCGCCCGGCTCGATCGGCGCCTGCGCCACTCCGGGGCGCGTCTTCAAGGGCGTACGCATGCCCGGCCGGATGGGTGGCGTCCGCTACACCGCGCAGAACCTGACGGTCCATGCGGTCGACCCGGAGAACAACCTCATCCTTGTCCGGGGCGCCGTTCCCGGCGCCAAGGGCGGGCTGGTCCTGCTGCGTACCGCGGCGAAGGTACCGGCGAAGGGTAGTGTGCTATGACCACTGTGGACATCATCGCCACCGATGGCGAGCAGGTCGGCGCGGTCGAGCTGCCGCCAGATATCTTCGACGTGCAGGCCAACATCGCGCTCATGCACCAGGTCGTGGTGGCGCAGCTGGCGGCCGCCCGGCAGGGCACGCACAAGACCAAGACGCGCGGCGAGGTCCGCGGCGGCGGTAAGAAGCCGTACAAGCAGAAGGGCACCGGCCGGGCGCGCCAGGGTTCGATCCGGGCGCCGCAGTTCACCGGCGGCGGCGTCGTCCACGGGCCGGTGCCGCGGGACTACTCGCAGCGCACGCCCAAGAAGATGAAGGCGGCCGCGCTGCGCGGCGCGCTGTCCGACCGGGCCCGCGCCGGTCGCATCACGGTCGTGGAGACCTTCGTCGATGACGAGACCCCGTCGACCAAGGCCGCGCTGCGGGTCCTGAGCTCGGTGGCCAAGACCGACAAGGTACTGGTGGTGCTCGGGCGCGACGAGCAGGTGAGCTGGTTGAGCCTGCGCAACGTGCCGACCGTGCACCTGCTCGCGGCCGACCAGCTCAACACCTACGACGTGCTGGTCGCCGACGAGGTGGTCTTCACCGCCGCCGGGCTCGGCGAGCTCCTCGGCAGCCCGGTCGAGGTCGAAGGCCGGCCGGCGGCGTCCGATGTGGACGATACCGAGGCAGAGGCAGAGGCCGAGGCCGAAGAGTCCGATGTGGACACCGAGGAGACTGACGAGGAGGCCGAGGAATGAGCACCGTCGCCGACCCGCGTGACGTGATCATCCAGCCGGTGGTCTCGGAGAAGAGCTACGGCGAGCTGAACCGCAACTGGTACACGTTCCTGGTCCGCCCGGACGCGAACAAGACCGAGATCAAGATCGCGATCCAGCAGATCTTCAACGTGCGCGTCGTGACCGTGAACACGCTTAACCGGGAGGGCAAGCGCAAGCGCACCCGTACCGGTTGGGGCAAGCGCAAGGACACGAAGCGGGCCATGGTGAAGCTGGCCGACGGTGACCGCATCGAGGCCTTCGGCGGCCCGGTGAGCTGAGGCTGAGGGGATCACGATGCCTATTCGCAAGTACAAGCCGACGACGCCGGGTCGCCGTGGCGCGAGCGTCGCCGACTTCGCCGAGATCACCCGGTCCACGCCGGAGAAGTCGCTGCTGGCACCGCTGCACGGCAGAGGCGGCCGCAACGTGCACGGGCGGATCACCGCCCGGCACCAGGGCGGCGGCCACAAGCGGCAGTACCGCCTGATCGACTTCAAGCGGGTCGACAAGGACGGGGTGCCGGCGAAGGTCGCGCACATCGAGTACGACCCGAACCGCACGGCCCGCATCGCGCTGCTGCACTACGCCGACGGGGAGAAGCGCTACATCATCTGCCCGAAGGACCTGCGCCAGGGCGACCGGGTCGAGTCCGGGCCGGGTGCCGACATCAAGCCGGGCAACAACCTGCCGCTGCGCAACATCCCGGTGGGCACCACCATCCACGCCGTGGAGCTGCGTCCGGGCGGCGGTGCCAAGCTGGCCCGTTCGGCCGGCGTCGGCATCCAGCTGCTTGGCCGCGAGGGTGACTACGCCACGCTGCGCATGCCCTCCGGGGAGATCCGGCGCGTCTCGGTCTCCTGCCGGGCCACCGTCGGCGAGATTGGCAACGCCGACCAGTCGAACCTGAGCTGGGGGAAGGCCGGCCGGTTGCGCTGGAAGGGCAAGCGCCCCTCGGTCCGCGGTGTCGCGATGAACCCGGTCGACCACCCGCACGGCGGTGGTGAGGGCAAGACCTCCGGCGGCCGGCACCCGGTCAACCCGCACGGCAAGCCAGAGGGACGGACCCGGCGCAAGGGCCAGCCCAGCGACCGCCTGATCGTCCGCCGCCGCTACGCCAACCGCAAGCGGGGATAGGGAGCTATGCGAGCACGAGGAGCGAGCGAAGCGAGCCCCGCAGTTGCGAGCGGAAGGGAAGCAGAGAGATGCCACGCAGCCTGAAGAAGGGGCCGTTCGTCGACGACCATCTGCTGAAGAAGGTCGAGACCCAGAACACCAAGAACTCCAAGATGGTGATCAAGACCTGGTCACGTCGTTCCACGATCATCCCCGAGATGCTCGGGCACACGATCGCGGTACACGACGGGCGCAAGCACGTACCTGTGTTCGTGACCGAGGCGATGGTCGGGCACAAGCTCGGCGAGTTCGCGCTGACGCGCACGTTCAAGGGCCACGAGAAGGACGACCGCAAGAGCCGGCGCCGGTAGGACATAGAGGAAACCAAGGGGACTCCCGATGCCAACGAAGGCTGACGCTCCGGTGCTTCCCGGCGCCCGGGCCATCGCGCGATACGTGCGCACCTCGCCGACCAAGGCGCGCCGCATGATTAACCTCGTTCGTGGCCTGCCCGCGAAGGAGGCGCTCACGGTGCTGCAGTTCGCGCCGCAGGCAGCGAGCGAGCCGGTGTACAAGGTGCTGGCGAGCGCCATCGCCAACGCCGAGAACAACGAGCGGCTCGACCCTGACTCGTTGCTGGTCAGCGAGGCGTATGTGGACGATGGTCCGACGCTGAAGCGGTTCCGGCCGCGGGCGCAGGGCCGGGCGTACCGGATCCGCAAGCGCACCTGCCACATCACCATCGCGGTCGAGAGCGTGCCACCCGCGACGAGCCGCCGGCCCAAGGCTGGTACGGCCAAGGCTGCCCCGGCCGCCAAGAAGGCGACCGCGGCCAAGGCCACGGCGGCCGAGGCGACGGTGACCGAGGCGACCGCGGCCGAGGAGACGGCCGCCGAGGCGACCGTGACCGAGGTCGATGCGGTGCCGGCGAAGAAGGCGAGCAAGGCCGCCAAGGCGGCGGCCACCGAGCCGACCGACGAGCCGAAGACCGAGGAGCCGAAGACCGAGGAGCCGAAGGCCGAGGAGCCGAAGGCCGAGGAGCCGAAGGCCGAGGAGCCGAAGGCCGAGGAGCCCAAGAAGGCCGCGAAGAAGGCGCCAGCTAAGAAGGCGACCACCGAGAAGGCCAAGGCGGCGGCCGAGGAGGAGACCGAGTAATGGGTCAGAAGGTACACCCGCACGGGTTCCGGCTCGGCATCAGCACCGACTGGAAGTCCCGCTGGTACACCGACAAGCTGTACAAGGACTACATCGCCGAAGACGTCAAGATCCGGCGGATGATGTCCAAGGGTCTGGAGCGCGCGGGCATCGCCAAGGTGGACATCGAGCGCACCCGCGACCGGGTACGGGTGGACATCCACACGGCGCGCCCGGGCATCGTCATCGGTCGCAAGGGCGCCGAGGCCGACCGTATCCGTACCGACCTGGAGAAGCTGACCGGCAAGCAGGTGCAGCTCAACATCCTCGAGGTCAAGAACCCGGAAAGCGATGCCCAGCTCGTGGCGCAGGGCGTTGCCGAGCAGCTTTCCAGCCGGGTGAGCTTCCGGCGTGCGATGCGCAAGGCGATGCAGTCGGCGATGAAGAACCCGCTGGTGCGTGGCATCCGGGTACAGGTCTCCGGCCGGCTCGGTGGCGCCGAGATGAGCCGCACCGAGTTCTACCGCGAGGGCCGGGTGCCGCTGCACACGCTGCGCGCCAACATCGAGTACGGCTTCTTCGAGGCCAAGACCACGTTCGGCCGCATCGGGGTGAAGGTCTGGATTTACAAGGGTGACGCCGTTCCGGGCCGGGAGGCGCCGGCGGAGGCCGCCGCGCCGCGCGGCCGGCGCGAGCGCCCCGAGCGGCCGGAACGGCCACGCCGCGGGCGCTCCGGAGCCGCCGGTACGACAGCCGGCGGGACCGAGGCCGGCCGTGCCGCGGCTGCCGGGATGGCCGGATCCGAGCCGGCGACCGAGCCAGCCGCCGAGCCGGCGCTTGCCAACGACAGCTCCGCCCCGGCCGCGGCCGAGACGGTGCAGACGCAGGAGAGCTGAGTCATGTTCATGCCGCGTAGGCCTCCCAAGGGCTTCCGTAAGCCGCACCACCCGTCGCGCGACGGGATGGCGAAAGGCGGCACCCGGGTGTCGTTCGGCGAGTACGGCATCCAGGCGCTGGAGCCGGCGTACGTGACGAACCGGCAGATCGAGGCGGCGCGTATCGCGATGAACCGGCATATCCGTCGTGGTGGCAAGGTCTGGATCACGATCTTCCCGGACCGCGCCATCACGAAGAAGCCGGCCGAGACCCGGATGGGTTCGGGCAAGGGCTCGCCGGAGTGGTGGGTCGCCAACGTCAAGCCGGGCCGGATCCTCTTCGAGATGTCGTTCCCGAACGAGACGACCGCGCGAGAGGCGATGCGTCGCGCGATCCACAAGCTCCCGATGAAGTGCCGCATCGTCAAGCGCGAAGTGGGTGAATCCTGATGGCAGCGGGCACTAGGGCCGCCGAGCTGCGCGAGCTCTCCGACGACGAGTTGGTGGGCCGACTGCGCGAGTCCAAGGCGGAGCTGTTCAACCTCCGCGTCCAAGCCGCGACCGGCCAGCTGGACAGCCACGGCCGGCTGCAGGTGATTCGCCGGGACATCGCCCGGATCTACACCGTCATGCGTGAGCGTGAGCTGGGCCTGTCGGCCGCACCGGACGAGGTGGCTCCAGAGGCGGCTGAAGAGCCGGCTGAAGAGGTGTCTGAAGAGGTGGCGTCATGAGCGAGCGAAGCGAGCGAATCATCAGGCTCAGTGCGGCCGTGTCTCATGGCGCCGCCGAGCGGAGCGAGGTGGCGTCATGAGCGAGCAGGGCGGGGCTGTCGAGCGGGGCCGGCGCAAGGTGCGCGAGGGCTTCGTCGTCAGCGACAAGATGGACAAGACCGTCGTGGTGGCGGTGGAGGACCGGGTCAAGCATCCGCTGTACGGCAAGGTGATGCGCCGTACCAGCAAGCTGAAGGCGCACGACGAGGCGAACGCCTGCGGCATCGGCGACCGGGTGCTGCTGATGGAGACGCGCCCGCTGTCGGCCACGAAGCGCTGGCGGGTCGTGGAGATCCTCGAAAAGGCCAAGTGAGGTTGTGACGTGATCCAGCAGGAGTCGCGACTGCGCGTCGCCGACAACACCGGTGCCCGGGAGATCCTGTGCATCCGGGTGCTCGGCGGCTCGGGTCGGCGCTACGCGAGCATCGGCGACGTCATCGTGGCCACCGTCAAGGACGCGATCCCCGGCGCCGCCGTCAAGAAGGGCGACGTGGTCAAGGCTGTCGTTGTCCGTACCGCCAAGGAGAAGCGGCGCCCCGACGGGTCGTACATCCGCTTTGACGAGAACGCGGCCGTGATCATCAAGGACGGCGGCGACCCGCGCGGTACCCGCATCTTCGGCCCGGTCGGCCGCGAGCTGCGGGACAAGCGGTTCATGAAGATCATCTCGCTCGCACCGGAGGTGCTGTAGCCGTGAAGGTCAAGAAGGGCGACACGGTGCTCGTCATCGCCGGCAGGGACAAGGGAGCCAAGGGCAGGGTGATTGCCGCCTTCCCGAAGCTGGACAAGGTCATTGTCGAGGGCGTGAACCGCGTCAAGAAGCACACCCGCATTCGCACCACCCAGCGTGGCGCCAAGACCGGCGGCATCGTCACCCAGGAAGCCGCCATCCACGTGTCGAACGTGATGGTGCTCGACAGCGAGGGCAACCCGACCCGCGTCGGCGCCCGCCTGGACGACACCGGCCAGAAGGTCCGCGTCTCGCGCCGCTCCGGTAAGGACCTGTGATGACAACCGCGACTGCCGAAAAGGTCACCCCGCGGCTGAAGGCCCGCTACCACGACGAGATCGTGGCGAAGCTGCGCGACCAGTTCAAGTACACGAACCCGATGCAGGTGCCGCGGCTGGTCAAGATCGTGGTGAACATGGGCGTCGGCGAGGCGGCCCGGGACGCCAAGCTGATCGACGGCGCGATGCGTGACCTGGCCACGATCACCGGCCAGAAGCCGCAGCTGCGCCGGGCGAACCGCTCGATCGCGCAGTTCAAGCTGCGCGAGGGGATGCCCATCGGCGCGAAGGTCACGCTGCGCGGCGACCGCATGTGGGAGTTCCTCGACCGGTTGTTGTCAATCGCGCTGCCCCGGATCCGCGACTTCCGCGGGCTCGACGGGCGCAAGCTCGACGGCCACGGCAACTACACGTTCGGCCTGACCGAGCAGTCGGTCTTCCACGAGATCGACCAGGACCGCATCGACCGCCCCCGGGGCATGGACATCACCGTGGTGACCACCGCGAAGACCGACGACGAGGGCCGGGTGCTGCTCAAGCTCCTGGGCTTCCCGTTCAAGGAGAGCTAGAGCAGATGGCGAAGAAGGCGCTGATCCTCAAGGCGGCCGCGAAGCCGAAGTTCGCCGTGCGCGCGTACACCCGGTGCCAGCGCTGCGGCCGGCCGAAGGCGGTCTACCGCAAGTTCGGGCTGTGCCGGGTGTGCATCCGAGAGATGGCGCACCGCGGCGAGCTGCCCGGCGTGTCCAAGGCGTCCTGGTAATGGAACTCTTCGCTGCAGGCCCACCTGCGGGGGCTCTGCCCCGCAGACCCCCGGAAGAGCCAGGTGCCGGCAGAGCCGGCGCTGTCTTCTGGACCTGTGGGGCACGCCCCGCAGGTGGGAACCGCGGTGAGAAAGGCTGACGAACACCGATGACCATGACCGATCCGATCGCAGACATGCTGACCCGTCTGCGCAACGCCAACCAGGCGTACCACGAGCGAGTGACGATGCCCTACTCGAAGATCAAGGCGAACATCGCCGAGGTCCTCAAGGCCGAGGGCTACGTCGGTTCCTGGGCCGTGCAGGAGCCGGAGGCCGGCAAGGTCGGCAAGACGCTGATCGTGGACCTCAAGTACGGCCCGAGCCGCGAGCGCAGCCTCGCCGGGATCCGCCGGGTCTCAAAACCCGGGCTTCGGGTGTACGCCAAGGCGCCCGACCTGCCGCGCGTGCTCGGCGGCCTCGGCGTCGCCATCATTTCGACGTCGCAGGGGCTGCTGACCGACCGGCAGGCCCGCAAGCGAGGGGTAGGCGGGGAAGTCCTCGCCTACATCTGGTGAGGAGGATCTGCCATGTCTCGAATCGGACGTAAGCCGATCCCCGTACCGACCGGCGTCGACGTGACGATCGAGGGCCGGACGGTGACCGTCAAGGGGCCCAAGGGTCAGCTCGCCCACACGCTCGCCGAGCCCATCGCGGCGGAGCGGGGCGACGACGGCCACCTCTACGTGACCCGTCCCAACGACGAGCGCCGGGCCAAGGAGCTGCACGGGCTGTCCCGCACGCTGGTGGCGAACATGGTGCTCGGGGTGACCGAGGGGTACCGCAAGACCCTGGAGATCGCCGGCACCGGGTACCGGGTCCAGGCGAAGGGAGCCGACCTGGAGTTCGCGCTCGGCTTCTCGCACGCGGTTGTCGTGACACCGCCGGCCGGGATCACCTTCACCGTCGAGCGGCCGACCCTGTTCCACGTGGCCGGTATCGACAAGCAGCTCGTGGGCGAGGTCGCCGCGAACATCCGTAAGATTCGCCCGCCGGAGCCGTACAAGGGCAAGGGCGTGAAGTACCAGGGCGAGGTCATCCGGCGCAAGGCCGGAAAGGCAGGGAAGAAGTGACAGCCACACTGTTGAAGCGTCGAAGCTCCGGCAGCACGGCCGCGCAGCGCCGCATCGGCAGGGCGCGGCGGCACTTCCGGGTACGCAAGCACGTCCGCGGCACCGCCGAGCGCCCGCGCCTGGTGGTCACCCGGTCGCTGCGCCACATCGTCGCGCAGGTGGTCGACGACGCGAAGGGGCACACGGTGGTCGCGGCGTCGTCCATGGACCCGTCCATCCGCGGTACCGAGGGTGACAAGAAGGCGGTCGCTCGCCGGGTGGGCTCGTTGCTCGCCGAGCGGGCGACGGCGGCCGGTATCGGCAAGGTGGTCTTCGATCGTGGCGGAAACCGGTACGCGGGGCGCATCGCCGCCCTGGCCGATGCCGCGCGCGAGGCCGGACTCGAGTTCTAGGAGAGGGTAATCGTCTAATGCCTGGACAACAGCGCAGAGGCGGCGGGTCCGGTGGCTCCGAAGGTGGCAGCCGGCGGGAGAGCCGCCGCGAGGGTGGCGGCCGCAGCAGCGCGCCGGTCGAGAAGACCCCGCACCTCGAACGGGTCGTCGCGATCAACCGGGTCGCCAAGGTCGTGAAGGGCGGACGCCGGTTCAGCTTCACGGCCCTGGTCGTCGTCGGTGACGGCGACGGCATGGTCGGCGTCGGCTATGGCAAGGCCAAGGAGGTGCCCGCGGCGATCGCCAAGGGCGTCGAGGAGGCCAAGAAGCACTTCTTCAAGGTGCCCCGGCTCGGCTCGTCGATCCCGCATCCGGTAACGGGTCATGACGCGGCCGGCGTGGTGCTGCTCAAGCCGGCCAGCGCCGGTACCGGCGTCATCGCCGGCGGCCCGGTGCGCGCCGTGCTGGAGTGCGCCGGCGTCCACGACGTGCTCTCGAAGAGCCTCGGCTCCTCCAACAAGATCAACATCGTGCACGCGACCGTGGCGGCGTTGAAGAAGCTGGAGTCGCCGGAGGCGGTGGCCGCCCGCCGCGGCCTGCCGGTCGAAGATGTGGCACCGGCCGCCATGCTGGCGGCTCGTGCCGGGGCAGGGAGCTGACCGATGGCGCGCTTAAAGGTCACCCAGGTCCGGTCCGGGATCGGGTCGAAGCAGAACCAGCGGGAGACGCTGCGTTCGCTCGGCCTGAAGCGGATCAACGACGTGGTGGTCAAGGAGGACCGCCCCGAGATCCGGGGCATGATCATGACCGTGACCCACCTCGTCAAGGTCGAGGAGGTCGAGTAGCAATGACGATCAAGGTCCATCACCTGCGCCCTGCGCCGGGAGCCAAGACCGCGAAGACCCGGGTCGGTCGCGGTGACGGCTCGAAGGGGAAGACCGCCGGTCGCGGCACCAAGGGGTCGAAGGCCCGCAAGCAGATCTCCGCGGCGTTCGAGGGCGGGCAAATGCCCATCCACATGCGGCTGCCGAAGATGAAGGGCTTCCGGAACCGGTTCAAGGTCGTTTACCAGGTGGTCAACCTGGACCGGCTGGCTGAGCTGTTCCCAGGCGGCGGCACCGTCGGACCGGCCGAGCTGGTCGAGGCAGGCGCGGTGCGGAAGGGCCAGCTGATCAAGGTCCTCGGCTCCGGCGAGCTCGGTGGCGTGAAGCTCGACATCGCGGCCGACGCCTTCAGCGGCTCCGCGCGGGAGAAGATCACCGCTGCCGGGGGCACGGTTCGGATGATCGGCGGCGACGAGCAGTAGCGCCTTGGAAGAAAGGACGTGTGGCGTTCGCCATGTACTGGTGGCAGCCGGCGAGCGCCACACGCGGTACTGGCTTGGTACCTCGGGCTGTTACAGTCCGAACCCTAGAGTGTGATTTCAACCCAGATCCCGTTCGGCGCCACCGAGCGGACTCACCACCCCGCCAGCAACCCGGCGGCCGCGTCGCGCAGGAGGAAGAAGTTGCTCTCCGCCTTTCTCAGTGCGTTCAAAACGCCTGACCTGCGCAAAAAGCTACTCTTCACGCTGTTCATCATCGCGATCTACCGCTTGGGCGCCACGCTGCCCAGCCCCGGCGTGTCCTACGGCAACGCGCAGAACTGCATCAAGGACATCCAGGACACCGATACCACCGGCGTCTTCACGCTGCTGAACCTGTTCTCCGGCGGTGCGCTGCTCTCGCTGTCCGTGTTCGCGCTGGGCATCATGCCCTACATCACGGCCAGCATCATCCTGCAGCTGCTCACGGTGGTCATCCCCCGGCTGGAACAGCTGCGCCGGGAGGGGCAGTCGGGCCAGGCGAAGATCACCCAGTACACCCGGTACCTGACGCTCGGCCTCGCGGTCCTGCAGGCTTCGGCGTTCGTCGCGCTGGCCCGTTCGGGCCAGCTCTTCAGCGGCCGCTGCACCGAGGCCAACCAGCAGATCATTCCGGACGCCACGGGCCAGAAGATCCCGATGTGGCTGGTGCTCTCACTGCTGGTGCTCACGATGACGGCCGGCACCGGCGTGATCATGTGGCTGGGCGAGCTGATCACCGACCGGGGTGTCGGCAACGGTATGTCCGTTCTGATCTTCACGTCGATCGCCGCCCGGCTGCCTGGCGAGGGCTGGCAGGTCCAGCAGTCGAAGGGCTGGCCCACGTTCTTCGCCGTCATCGGGATCGGCGCGCTGGTGATCGCCTTCGTGGTCTTCCTCGAACAGTCCCAGCGGCGCATCCCCGTGCAGTACGCCAAACGCATGATCGGTCGGCGGATGTACGGCGGTACGTCCACCTACATCCCGCTCAAGGTGAACCAGGCCGGCGTCATCCCGGTCATCTTCGCCTCGTCGCTGCTCTACCTTCCGCAGCTCGCGACGTCGCTGATCGGGCCCAACAGCACCAACGCGGTGAAGGTGTGGATCGACCGGCACCTGGTCGACCCCGGTGACCCGATCTATATCGCGGCGTACTTCCTGCTCATCATCTTCTTCACGTACTTCTACGTGTCGATCACCTTCAATCCCGCTGAGGTGTCCGACAACATGAGGAAGTACGGCGGGTTCGTGCCCGGTATCAGGCCGGGCAAGCCCACCGCGGACTATCTCGACTTCATCCTGAGCCGGATCACCTTGCCTGGCTCGATGTACCTCGGCATCATCTCGATCCTGCCCAACCTGTTCATCAACATGGTCGGCGGTCAAAAGCAGAACTTCCCGTTCGGCGGTACCGCTGTGCTGATCATCGTTGGGGTCGGCCTGGAGACGGTCAAACAGATCGAGAGCCAGCTGATGCAGCGCAACTATGAAGGGTTCCTCCGGTAGTGCCCGGAGTCGGCCGGCTGCTTGACGTGTCTGCCTCGCGCAGTGAGGCGGACACGAGCGAGCGTGGCGAGCGTGGCTGGCTCAGCAGGCTGCCTCAGGTGTCTGCCTGGCGCAGCGAGGCGGGCACGTGAGGCTGGTGTTGGTGGGTCCCCCTGGTGCTGGCAAGGGGACCCAGGCGGAGTTCATCGCAGCACACCTCTCCGTGCCGCAGATCTCGACAGGCGACATCTTCCGGGCCAACGTCGCGCAGGGCACGCCGCTGGGCGTGGAGGCCAAGCGGTACATGGACGCCGGTCAGCTCGTGCCTGACGAGGTGACCATCAACATGGTCGCCTCGCGGCTGGGCGAGTCCGACGCCGGCGACGGGTTCCTGCTCGACGGCTTTCCCCGTACCACGCCGCAGGCGGTCGCGCTGGACAAGCTGCTCGCCGACTTCGGCAGCGGGCTCGACCTGGTGCTCGAGCTGGTCGTCGACGACGACGAGGTGATCCGGCGGCTGTCCGGCCGGCGTACCTGCCGGGGCTGCGGGAAGATCTGGCACGTCGAGTTCGACGCCCCGTCCAAGGAGGGCCTCTGCGACCGCTGCGGCGCGCAGCTCTTCCAGCGCGACGACGACAAGGCCGAGACCGTGGCGGAACGGCTTCTGGTGTACGCCCGCGACACCGCGCCCCTAGTCGACTACTACGGGGCACAGGGCAAGCTGGTCGGCATCGACGCGACAGGCCCGGTCGAAGACGTCACGGTGCGGGCGATCGACGCGCTGCGTTCCTACGGCGGATAGGCACGTGCGCACGCTGCAGCTGCACATCGAGTACAAGACGCCCGAGCAGATCGGCAAGATGCGGGCGGCTGGACTGCTGGTCGCCCGTACTCTCGCCGCGTTGCGCGAGGCGGTCGCACCCGGCGTGTCAACCGCGGACCTGGACGCGCTCGCCGAGAAGATGATCCGCTCGGCCGGCGCACAACCGTCGTTCCTGGGCTACCACGGGTACCCGGCCTCGATCTGCGCCTCGGTCAACAGCCAGGTGGTGCACGCCATCCCATCCAGGGACCAGGTGTTGCGGCAGGGTGACCTCATCTCGCTCGACTGCGGCGCGGTGCTGGACGGCTGGCACGGTGACGCCGCGATCACCGTCGCGGTCGGCGAGGTCCGCCCGGAGGTCGGCAGGCTGGCGCGCGTGGCCGAGGAGGCGATGTGGGCCGGCATCGCCGCCGCGGGACGCGGCGTGGCCTCGGGAAGCGCGAAGCGTGAGGACCGCAGCTTGCGAGGACCGCAATCGCGAGCATCCCGGCCCGGCCGGCTCACCGACATCTCGCACGCGATCGAGTCCTCGATCCGAGCGGCCGGCCGGTACGGCATCGTCAACAACTACGGCGGCCACGGCATCGGCAGTGCGATGCACCAGGACCCTGACATTCCCAACAAGGGCCGGCCCGGCCGGGGTCCCCGGCTCGTCCCCGGCATGGCGCTGGCGATCGAGCCGATGGTCACGCTCGGCCGGCCCAAGACGGCCGAGCTGGCCGACGGCTGGACGGTGGTGACGGTCGACGGTTCGGTCGCCGCGCACGTCGAGCACACCGTGGCCATCTGCGACGACGGGATCTGGGTGCTCACCGAGTTCGACGGCGGCCGGGCGCGGCTCGGCGACCTCGTCACAGCCACGCACGTTCAGTAGCATGCTCGGCATCGAGGCGGAGCGAACCGGGGGAGGGCGCGGTGGCAGAGGGGCGTGACCAGCTGCGCGCGGCTGACGTCGACCGGGCATTCGTCGCCGAGCGTCTCAAGGACGCACTGAACGAGGGCCGGCTGTCGCTGTCGGAGTACGACGAACGGCTGCAGCAGACCTATGCCGCCAAGACCTACGGTGACCTTGATCGCGTGATGGCCGACCTGCCACGGCCAGCGCCGCCGCACGGGTCGCAGGTCGTTCCCGCCGCGATGCCCGGCCAACCGGTGGCCGCGGCCGTGCCCGATCATCGCGCCGTACCGCGGTGGATCGTCCACGTGTGGCGCGTCTGGCTCACCGTGGTCTCCATCAACCTGGTGATCTGGCTGCTGGTCAGCGTCTCCGTCGACGACGGGCCGGTCTACTTCTGGCCGATGTGGGTCGCCGGACCATGGGGCGCTGTGCTGCTCGCGATCACGCTCTCCGGCCTGATGCGCGGCGATCCGCATCGACCGTACGACGAGGACAAGCGCCAGCGCGGCCACAAGCACCAGCGCGAGCGGCCGGCGGGCTGAGCCGGGGACAGATCTCGGCGGGACCGACCTGCCCGACCGATCTCGGCGTGCTGATACGCCCGACCGCGGGTGCGTTCACCCCGGTTTGCCGGACGGGGCTACGCGCGCGTAAACTCTAACCGCGGCGCACAGCGTCCACTCTTGCGTGCCTATCCCTCGCTTCGATGGGCGGCCGGAGTCGCGGCTGGCCCGGATGGCGACATCCGGTGCGGACCTGTGAACCGTTCCGACCCAACGTCACGATAGCGAGGACATGCCGAAAAAAGACGGGGCCATCGAGATCGAAGGCCGTGTGGTGGAGCCACTCCCGAACGCGATGTTCCGGGTGGAGCTCGCCAACGGTCATCGCGTCTTGGCCCACATCAGCGGCAAGATGCGGCAGCACTACATCCGCATCCTGCCTGAGGACCGGGTCGTCGTCGAGCTCTCGCCGTACGACCTGACCCGCGGGCGGATCGTCTACCGCTACAAGTGAACGTTCGGGTCGCTGGGTCTACCGATCCGCGGGCGTATCCGCGTGCGCCGGATCGGTGGTGGCTTGTGGAGAGGGACGCACACCGTGAAGGTCAAGCCGAGCGTTAAGAAGATCTGCAACAAGTGCCGGGTGATCCGTCGCCACGGCCGGGTCATGGTGATCTGCGACGACCCTCGTCACAAGCAGCGCCAGGGCTGACAGCCGACAACTGAACAGGCTCGTCCAGCCGCGAGCCGCTTCGTGCGTACTCGTGGCTCACCCCCGGTCGGAGGCTGGGGCCCGCACCGGGCAACGCGGGATGGACGGGCACAGACCTCCGCGACCACGACAGGAGTACGCCCGCACATGGCACGTCTCGTCGGCGTCGACCTTCCCCGCGAGAAGCGGATGGAGATCGCGCTCACCTACATCTTCGGGATCGGCCGCACACGCGCCGCCGAGACCCTGACCGCGACCGGTGTGGATCCGGGCAAGCGGTCTCGGGACCTCACCGACGAAGAGATCGTCGCGCTGCGCGACTTCATCGAGAACAACTACAAGGTCGAGGGTGACCTGCGCCGCGAGGTCACCGCCGACATCCGCCGCAAGGTCGAGATCGGGTGCTACCAAGGCATCCGGCATCGCCGCGGCCTCCCGGTGCGCGGGCAGCGCACCCGCACGAACGCGCGTACCCGCAAGGGTCCCAAGCGCACCGTCGCCGGCAAGAAGAAGCCAGGCAAGAAGTAAACAGGACTCAAGGAGCGCACACACATATGCCGCCGAAGGCACGCGCCGGCACAGCAGCCGTCAAGAAGGTCCGGCGCAAGGAACGCAAGAACGTCGCCCACGGGCAGGCGCACATCAAGAGCACGTTCAACAACACCATCGTCTCGATCACCGACCCCACGGGCGCCGTGATCTCGTGGTCCTCTGCCGGCCAGGTCGGCTTCAAGGGCTCGCGCAAGTCGACGCCGTTCGCGGCCCAGCTGGCCGCCGAGAGCGCCGCGCGCCGCGCCATGGAGCACGGCATGCGCAAGGTCGACGTGTTCGTCAAGGGCCCCGGCTCCGGCCGGGAGACCGCCATCCGTTCGCTGCAGGCCGTCGGGCTTGAGGTCGGGCAGATCTCCGACGTCACGCCGCAGCCGCACAACGGGTGCCGTCCGCCGAAGCGTCGCCGGGTCTAGGGGAGAGAGATGGCTCGATACACGGGCGCCGACTGCCGTCGCTGCCGGCGCGAGAAGATGAAGCTCTTCCTGAAGGGCAGCAAGTGCGACGGGCCCAAGTGCCCGTTCGAGTCGCGGCCCTTCCCGCCCGGCCAGCACGGCCGCGGCCGGCCGAAGGAGACCGAGTACCTGCTGCAGCTGCGCGAGAAGCAGAAGGCCCGCCGGGTGTACGGCGTGCTGGAGAAGCAGTTCCGCGGGTACTACGAGGAAGCCGTCGCCAAGAAGGGCAAGACCGGCGAGGTGCTGCTGCAGATCCTCGAGTCGCGGCTGGACAACGTGGTCTACCGGGCCGGGTACGCGATGTCCCGGGACATGGCCCGCCAGCTCGTGAGCCACGGCCACTTCCTGGTCAACGGCAAGAAGGTCGACATCCCGTCCTACCGGGTGCGCGAGCACGAGATCATCGAGGTACGGGAGAAGTCCCGCGACCTGACGCCGTTCATCGTGGCGCAGGCGCAGGCCGGTTCGAAGACGGTACCGGCGTGGCTGGAGTCGATCCCCAGCCAGATGAAGATCCTGGTGCACGCCCTGCCGGCGCGGCAGGTCATCGACACCCAGGTGCAGGAACAGCTGATCGTCGAGCTTTACAGCAAGTAGGCCCGCCGGGGCACGCCCCCGGCGGATCGCGTTCAGGTCGTCATATGGCGGGCGACCCTGACACAAGGAGTAGGTAAGTGCTCATCTCCCAGCGACCGACCCTCACCGAGGAGTCGATCAACGATACGCGGTCCCGGTTCACCATCGAGCCGCTGGAGCCCGGCTTCGGGTACACGCTCGGCAACTCGCTGCGGCGTACCCTGCTGTCGTCCATTCCGGGCGCGTCGGTGACCAGCATCAAGATCGACGGTGTGCTCCACGAGTTCACCACGATCCCGGGCGTGAAAGAGGACGTCGTCGAGCTGGTCATGAACATCAAGGAGCTGTGCGTCAGCTCCGAGCATGACGAGCCGGTCTCGATGTACCTGCGCAAGCAGGGCCCGGGCGACGTGACGGCGGGCGACATCCAGCCGCCGACCGGCGTCTCGGTGCACAACGGCGACCTCAAGCTGGCCACCCTCAATGGCAAGGGTCGGCTGGACATGGAGCTGACGGTCGAGCGCGGCCGCGGTTACGTGACCGCCGCGCAGAACAAGCAGTCCGGCCAGGAGATCGGGCGGATCCCGATCGACTCGATCTACTCGCCGGTGCTCAAGGTGACCTACCGCGTCGAGGCGACCCGTGTCGAGCAGCGCACCGACTTCGACCGGCTGATCATCGACGTCGAGACCAAGCCGTCGATCACGCCACGGACCGCCCTGGCCTCGGCCGGCTCCACGCTGGTCGAGCTCTTCGGGCTGTGCCGCGAGCTGGACGAGACGGCGGAGGGCATCGACATCGGTCCGTCGCCACAGGACGCCCAGCTGGCCGCCGACCTCGCGCTGCCGATCGAGGAGCTGGACCTGACGGTCCGGTCGTACAACTGCCTCAAGCGCGAGGGCATCAACACGGTTGGCGAGCTGATCGGGCGTACCGAGGCGGACCTGCTCGACATCCGCAACTTCGGGCAGAAGTCCATCGACGAGGTGAAGATGAAGCTCGCCGGGATGGGTCTGGGCCTGAAGGACTCGGCGCCGGCGTTCGACCCGACCAACGTCGTGGACACCTTCCCCGACGTGGACTACAACGACGACGACTTCCGCGAGACCGAGCAGCTGTAGTACGCGCAGCGCGAGGACCGCAGCTTGCGAGGACCGCAGTCGCAAGCCAGCGAGTACGCGCGCGGCCTGAACATGGAGGAACGATGCCCACGCCCACCAAGGGTCCCCGCCTAGGCGGCAGCCCGGCGCACGAGCGGCTGATGCTGGCGAACCTCGCCACGTCGCTGTTCCGGCACGGCAAGATCCGGACCACCGAGACGAAGGCCAAGCGGCTGCGCCCGTTCGCTGAGCGACTCGTCACCTTCGCCAAGCGCGGCGACCTGCACGCGCGCCGTCGCGTGCTGACCGTGGTGCGGGACAAGGACGTGGTCTACACGCTGTTCGACCAGATCGCGCCCCGCTTCGCCAACCGGCCCGGTGGGTACACGCGGATCGTGAAGATCGGGCCGCGCAAGGGCGACGCCGCTCCGATGGCCATCATCGAGCTGGTCGAGGAGCTCGAGGTCGAGGCGCCGAAGAAGGCGGCGAAGGCTTCGGCCCGCAAGGCGGCCAAGGCCGAGTCGATCGCGGTGCTCGCCGGCGACGACGAGGACGTGGTACCGGTCGCCAAGCCCGCGCAGGGCAGGAAGTCGGCCGAGTCGACCGAGCCGGCGGCCGAGGCGGTTGAGGAGGCCGACGAGGCCGAGGAGCTCGACGAGGTCGAGGAGACCGAGGCCACGGACGAGGCCGACGAGACCAGCGCCAAGAAGGCCGACGAGTCCTGAACGAGCCGGCGCACGGCAGCGCGGACCCGACGCACGGCATCGCGGACCCGGCGTCCCCCACGGGGGACGTCGGGTCCGTCGTTCGGTTGCGGCTCGACGTGGCCTACGACGGCACGGACTTCTCCGGCTGGGCCGCCCAACGCGACCGGCGTACGGTCGCCGGGGTGCTCACCGAGGCGTTGCTGCGGCTGTTTCCGGCGGTGGACTCGCTCACGGTCGCCGGGCGTACCGACGCGGGGGTGCACGCCACCGGCCAGGTGTGCCACGTTGACGTGCCGGCCGACCGGTGGTGGCAGCTCACGGCGACCATCGTGCGGCGGCTCGCTGCGGTGCTCCCCGCCGACGTACGGGTCAGCGCGGTCCGCGAGGTACCGCCCAGCTTCGACGCCCGTTTCTCCGCTCTGGCGAGGCGGTACGAGTACCGGGTCAGCGACGCGCCCCATGGCGTGGATCCGTTGCGGCGCCGGGAGACGCTGGCCTGGCCCAGGCCGCTGGACGTGGGCGCGCTCAACGCCGCCTCCGCCCGGCTGTGCGGCGAGCACGACTTCGCCGCGTACTGCCGGCGTAAGGAGAGCGCCACAACCATCCGCACGCTACGCCGGCTGGACTGGCGGCGTACGCCCGACGGCGTGCTCGTGGCGACTGTCGAGGCGGACGCGTTCTGCCAGGCGATGGTGCGCAGCCTCGTCGGCGCGTTGCTGGCCGTGGGGGATGGCCGGCGTCCCGTGGAATGGCCGGCTACGCTGCTGTCCCGCCGGGCTCGCGCGGACCAGGTCGTCGTCGCTCCGCCGCACGGGCTCACGCTCGTGGCGGTTGACTACCCGGAAGATCCTGCCGACTTCGCCGCCCGCGCGGAGCTCGCCCGCAACCGCCGCGCCTGATCCGGCACCGGCTCAGCCTCTGCACCAGCTCAGCCGGACGGTTTCGCCGAGGTCGCCGGGTTCGGCTGGCTCACCACAGCGCGGGCACCGATGACCGAGTCCCGCAGGTGCGTCTCCACCAGGTCGAAGATGATCTGTTGCGGGAAGCCGTCGCCGGCCGCGAACGGCTTGCCGTCGATTCGCGCGATCACGCAGTACGCAAGGAAGTGCCCCTTGACGTTCCACCCCAGGTGAGCGGGGGCGCGCACGATGGCTTCGGTCCCCGTGCCGGCGAGCAGGCCGGTGAAGCGCCCCTTCTGCCCGTCAATGATCGGCCTGATCGACTCGTGTGCCTGGTTCGCGGCCGCCTCGTTCTTCAGGTTGAAGATGCCGGACGTGATCAGGTAGTTGCCGTTCGGCGACTTCAGGGTGGCGCGTACCACCTGGCTGCAGCCGCCCTGGATCAGCAGGTTGGCCAGCTCGTCGGTGGCCGCCACCTTGCAGTCCGCGGAAGCCTGCGTCTTGAGCACCTGGTACGGGGGTTCGTTGGGGGCGGCGACGATGGTCGGCTTCGGGAAGACCTCAGCCTCGGTCAGCGGCGCGGGGTCGACGTCGCGGCTGCTGATGTCGCGTTTCTGCCCGGATGGCTGACCGGTTGGCCGGGCGTTGGGTGGACCGTCGCGTTCGTCCTTGACCATCAGGAACGTGCCCAAGATGCATGCGGCGAGCAGGACGATCACCCCGATGCTCGCCAGCGCGATCGTCCAGGTGCGCGACCGCCGCTGGTGCGGCTCACCGGGGTCGGCCGCGCTGCGCGGTCCGCGTAAGCCGCGACGCTCGAATGGCCGGTGTTCCGGCGGCCCGGGCGGGTGCGCGTCGAGGTCGGTCCACGGGCTCGTTGGATCCACCCTGGGCATCGGCTCGGCGTAGCTCGGGGGCGGATCGCCGTAGCCTTCCGGAGATCGGTAGCCATAGATGTGATCTGGAGCGGGTGGGGCTCCTCGCTGCGGCTGGAGCGGCGGCTGGACCGGCGGCTTGAGCGGCGGCGGGTAGGGCGGGGACACCGGACCTGGTGGGTAGGGCGGGGACACCGGACCTGCTGGGTAAGGCGGGGCCACCGGAGCCGGCGCATGGGGCGCAGACACCGGACGGGGCGGGTAGGTCGGCCCGTCACCGGGGTCTGGCAGCCGTGTCCATCGCCGGTCGACGGCCGGAAGGCCGCCGGTCGAGCCGGCGGCTGGAAGGCCGCCGGTCGTGCCTACCGGAGGACCGCTGGTGGGACCGCTGGGGAAGACACCGGTCGTATCGTCCGGCGGGGCGTACCAGTCTCGGGCGGTGCCGCCCGGACCAGCGGTGCCGCCCCGACCGGTCGCCGGTCGGGGCACGGGGTCCGCGCCGCTGGCGCGGCGTGGCTGCGGATGGGACCGGGCCGGCTCGTCGTGCCGGCCGGGTTCTTCCCAGCTTGAGCCGCTTGACCGCGGACTACGCGGTGTGGGCGGGCTCAAGTCGGTTGCCCCGTGCCGGCCAGTCGACTCGCCGGTGGTGTCGCCATGGCGGCGGCCGAACCCGCCGGTGTGTTCGTCTGGTGCAGGCCGGTAGCCCGCGAGCCAGTCCTCCGCTTCGTCGTCATGGTCTCCGCGACGGGACGAGTCTGACGACCGACCACGCCGGCGCGGCTCGTTCCCGTACGTCATGTGGCACAGGGTATCGGACGGGTCCGGCGGGCGGTGAGTCACTCGTTTGGGCAGAGCGGGTCCGAGCGTGGTTCGGCTCACGCGCGACAATGCGGTGCGTGAGCGCAGACCACTATTTCTCGGCTGAACCGGACGCGCCATCGGACTATCGCCGCGTCGAGTTCGAAGTGGCAGGCATCACATACCGGCTTGCGACAGCAGGTGGTGTCTTCTCGGCGGACCGGCTGGACCCGGGTACCGCGGTGCTGCTGCGCAAGGCGCCGTTGCCGGGACCGGACACCACCCGTGCGCTGTTGGATCTGGGTTGCGGGTACGGCCCGATCGCGGCGGTGCTGGCCCGCAACGCGCCCCGCGCCACCGTGTACGCGGTCGACGTCAACCGGCGTGCGCTGCGGCTCGTACGGGAAAACGCCGCGGCGCTTGGTCTCGCCGACCGGGTCAACGCCGTCACGCCGGACGAGGTACCGGCCGGTGTGCGGTTCGCCGGGATCTGGTCCAACCCGCCGATCCGGGTCGGCAAGGCGGAGCTCCACGCGATGCTGTTGCGCTGGCTGCCCCGGCTCATGCAGGACGGCCGGGCGTGGCTCGTGGTCGCCCGGCACCTCGGTGCGGACTCGTTGCAGCAATGGCTGACCGACCGCGGTTGGTCGGTAACGCGCCACGCCAGCCAGAAGGGGTACCGCGTGCTGCGGGTCGACGGAAAGCCGGACGACGCACCGCCTTGGCGTCCGGAGAATGGCTGACTACCGGCCGCCAGCGGACGGAGCGCAGCGGAGTCCGCGGTCAAGCGGCCGGAACCAGGAGGCACAGTGGGGTATGTCGACGTGGCGGGGGTTGCGTTCACGCTGCCGGACGGCCGCGTGCTCTTCGCCGATGTCTCGTTCCGCGTCGGGGAAGGCGCCAAGGTCGCACTGGTCGGACCGAACGGCGCTGGCAAGACGACCCTGCTGCGGATGGTGGCCGGCGACATTCCGGTGACGACGGGGACAGTCGCGCGCTCCGGCGGCTTGGGCGTCATGCGCCAGTTCATCGGGATGATCGGCGACGAGCGTACCGTTGGTGATCTTGCCATGTCGCTTGCCGCACCGCGGTTGCGTGCCGTGGGGGAGCGGCTGGTCGCGGCGGAGAAGGCGCTGTCCGAGGCCACGGAACGGGCGCAGCTCGGGTACGCGCATGCGCTCACCGCCTGGGGCGAAGCGGGTGGGTACGACGCCGAGGTGCTCTTCGACACGGTGTCCACAGTGGTGCTCGACCAGCCGTGGGAGTCCACAAGGGACCGTCCAGTTCGGACGCTGTCCGGTGGCGAGCAGAAGCGCTTCGCGCTGGAGCTGCTGCTGCGAGGCACCGACGAGGTGCTGCTGCTCGACGAGCCGGACAACTTCCTTGATGTGTCCGGCAAGCGCTGGCTGGAGGCGCGGCTGCGCGAGTCGGACAAGAGCGTGTTGTATGTCTCGCACGACCGGGAGCTGCTCGCCCAGACCGCTGGGCGGGTGGTGACCCTCGAGGGCGGCTCGGCGTGGGTACACCCGGCGGGTTTCGCATCCTGGCACGAAGCGCGCCGGGCGCGGCATGACCGCCTCGACGAGCAGCGCCGCCGCTGGGACGAGGAGCACGAGAAGCTGCGCCAGCTCATGCTGATGTACAAGCAGAAGGCCGGCTACAACTCGAAGATGGCCTCGCGCTACCAGGCGGCGGTGACCCGGCTGCGCAAGTTCGAGGAAGCCGGCATGCCACAGCTGCCGCCGAAGGAGCAGGACGTCCGGATGCGGCTGACCGGCGGTCGTACCGGTAAGCGCGCAGTGATCTGCGACGGGCTGGAGCTGGACGGGTTGACCTACCCGTTCGACCTTGAGGTTTGGTACGGCGATCGTGTCGCGGTGCTAGGCGCCAACGGTACCGGCAAGTCCCATTTCCTGCGCCTGCTGGCGCTGGGCGGCAGCGAGCCGCCGCCGGAAGGAGCGCCGGTCGACGGCAAGCTGCTGGCACCGGTGGCTCACAGCGGTGTGGCCCGGCTGGGCGCCCGGGTCCGGCCGGGGCACTTCTCGCAGACGCACGACCGGCCGGACCTCGTCGGGCGTACGCTCGTGGAGATCTTGTGGCGCGGCGACGAGCATCGCACGGGCCTGCCGCGTCCGGAGGCCATGCGCGCGCTGTCCCGCTACGAGCTGGCACAAGCCGCCGAGCAGCGCTTCGGCACGCTGTCCGGCGGGCAGCAGGCGCGATTCCTCGTGCTGTTGCTGGAGCTGTCCGGCGCGACGCTGCTGTTGCTGGACGAGCCGACGGACAACCTCGACATGGCCAGCGCCGAAGCGCTGGAGGAGGGGCTGGCGGCGTTCCAGGGGACCGTGCTGGCGGTCACCCATGACCGGTGGTTCGCCCGGTCCTTCGACCGGTTCCTGCATTTCCGTGGTGACGGAGAGGTGATCGAGACCGCACAACCGGTCTGGGATATCGGCTGACTCCTCGCCTATGGTGGGAGCCGTGACCCCACCGGTGGTGTTGACGATCGGCGGCTCCGACTCGTTCGGCGGCTCGGGGGTCCAGGCCGACCTGCGCACCCTGTCGGCGCTTCGGGTATACGGGGCCTCGGTCGTCACCGCGGTCACCGCGCAGAACAGCCGGGGCATGTCGGACGTGTACCCGATCCCGGGGACCGTGGTCGGCTCCCAGCTCGCCGCGGTGATCGAAGATCTGCGGTTGGCCGCCGTGAAGACCGGCATGTTCGCCTCGGCCGAGGCGTGCGCCTCGGTCACCGCGCGGGCCCGTGACGGGTACCTGCCCAACCTGGTGGTCGATCCGGTCCTCAGCAGCACCGTACGGTCCCGCCGGGCGATCTCCACCGCGCTGGAACGGCTGCTGCCGTACGCGCTGATCGCCACACCCAACCGCGAGGAGGCCTCGGCACTGGTCGGCTGGCAGGTCGCCACACCAGCCGACATGGCGGGCGCGGCCAGCCAGCTCGCCGCGGGAGGCCCGCGGTACGTGGTGGTGACCGGAGGCGACTTCATCACCGGTGACGAGGCGATCGACGCCGTCTGGATCGACGGATCCGTGCGTTTCCTGCACTCGCCACGGGTCAACAGCCGTAACACGCACGGCAGCGGCGCGACCTTCGCCGCGGCGGTGGCCGGCCGGATCGCGCTGGGCGACCCACCTGTCACGGCGGTGACGAACGCGAAGAACTTCGTCAGCCGCGCGATCACCGACGCGGCAGCCTGGCAGCTGGGCACCGGCGCCGGCCCGATCGACCACTTCGGCTGGTCGTCGGCGAGCCGGCTCGGGTAGGGCTCGGGGGGCGGTGCTAATCGACCCGCAGGCGGTACCCGCGCTTGACGACCGTCTGGATGTATGCGGTACCGCCGAGGGCCGCCCGCAGCCGGGCCACGGCCATCTCCACGGCGTGCTCGTCGGCGCCCCGCGGCAGGGCGCGCAGCAGCGCCGTGCGGGAGAGCACCCGGCCGGGCGATGCGGCCAGCGCCCGCAGCACGGCCATCGGACCGGGCGCCAGCGGGCGCAGCGCGCCGTCGACGACGGCCGCGTGCCCGCGCAGCGTCACCGCGGCTCCGGCGACGCGCAGCGTCAGGGCCCGGCGGGGCAGCTCCTCGACCAGCGTGCGCGCCAGGGCACCCAGGCGCGCCCGGCTCGGCTCCACGACCGGGATGCCACGGGCACGAAGCGGCGCCGCCGTGACCGGACCCACGCAGGCGGCCACAACGTTGGCACGCAGCCGTTCGATCACCGCCTCGCTGTCGGGTCCGGCCACCCGGAGCAGCGAGCCGACCGCCGGGGCCGACGTGAACGTGACCGCGTCCACCATCGGCGCCAGGATCAGGTCGACCAGCCGGCGCAGCGGTGCGGTGTCCACGGGTGGCGCCCACCGGTACACCGGTACCTCCACCACGTCGGCGCCGGCCGCGACCAATGCGCCGCAGAACTCCGGCTGCGGCTCACCGTGCAGCTGTACCGCGATCCGCAGCCCGAACACGCCGCCGGGCAGTGCCTGCGCGCATTCGGCGGAGCCGAGCAGGTAGTCCAGGACCTCGTCGCAGCTCTCCGACTCGGGCGACCAGGCGTCGAGCAGCCCAGCGGCCCGGATAGCGCCGCGCGCCTTGGGACCGCGCGCGATGAGATGGCTCCCGCTGAGGCTGGCCCGCAGCGCCTCGGCAAGGCCCCATCCCTCGGCTGCCTCGAGCCACCCACGCAGGCCGATTCCGGTGTTCGCCACGACCACGTCCGGTGGGTTGTCCACAAGGGACACCGTGGCCGCCCGCAGCTCGGTGTCGTCGGCGAGCGGCACGATGCGCAGGGCCGGCGCGAGGACGACCCGGGCGCCTCGCCTCTCCAGCAAGGCCGCCAGCTCGTCGCGGCGGCGGTCGGCGGTCACCGCGATGGTAAACCCGCTCAGCGGCTCGGGGCTCACCGGTTCACCCCGACTTCGACCATGCCGTCGCGCAGCCGCACCGGGTAGACCGCCACCCGTATGCCCGGCAGGTCAAGGCAAACGCCCGTGCGAAGGTCGTACACCTGCTTGTGCATGGGGGAGGCGACCGTCGGCGCCTCCCCGCGTGTACCCACAATGCCCCGTGCCATCACCCCCGCTCCGCTGACCGGATCACGGTTGCCGATTGCGAAGAGCTGGCCGTCATGGGTACGGAAGACCGCGACCGCCGTACCATCGACGAGCGCGGCGACACCCCGCTCGGGCTCCAGCCGGGGGTACGCACAAACCACCGCCCAGCTCATGACGGCATCCCCAGCGGCACCGGCACCGGCTGCCCCAGCGGCACCGGCTGCCCCCGCTCGACGGTGAACTGGATCGTCGGGTCGGGTACGTCAGGCGCGTTGACGAACGAGACGAAGCGGCTCAGCCGCTCGGGATCCTCCACAGTGGCCCGCCACTCGTCCACATAGGACGCCACATGCGTGGCCATCATGGTGTCCAGCTCCTCGCACAGGCCCAGGGAGTCCTCGACGATGACGGCGCGCAGGTAGTCCAGGCCTCCTTCCATCGACTCCAGCCAGGAGGCGGTGCGCTGGAGCCGATCTGCGGTGCGGATGTAGAACATCAGGAAGCGGTCGATGTAGCGCACCAGGTCCTCAGTGGACAGGTCAGCCAGGAACAGGTCCGCGTGGCGGGGCCGGAAGCCGCCGTTGCCGCCGACGTACAGGTTCCAGCCGGCCTCGGTGGCGATGACGCCGAAGTCCTTGCCCCGGGCCTCGGCGCACTCCCGGGCGCACCCGGACACCGCCGCCTTGACCTTGTGCGGCGCGCGCAGCCCGCGGTACCGCAGCTCCAGCGCGATCGCCAGGCCCACCGAGTCCTGCACGCCGTAGCGGCACCACGTGGACCCGACACAGGACTTCACCGTGCGCAGCGCCTTGCCGTAGGCGTGACCGGACTCGAAGCCCGCGTCGACAAGCCGCCGCCAGATCGCCGGCAGCTGTTCCAGCCGCGCGCCGAACAGGTCGATCCGCTGCCCGCCGGTGATCTTCGTGTACAGGTTGAAGTCCCGCGCCACCTCGCCGATCACGATGAGCTTGTCCGGTGTGATCTCGCCACCCGGGATCCGCGGGACCACCGAGTACGTGCCGTTGCGCTGGAGGTTGGCCAGGAAGTGGTCGTTGGTGTCCTGCAGGGTCGCCTGCTCGCCGTCGAGCACGTACCCGTTGCCGAGGGAGGCCAGGATCGAGGCGACCGCCGGCTTGCAGATGTCGCAGCCGCGCCCGGTGCCGTACTCGGTGACCAGGTGGGAGAAGGTGGTGATGCCGCGTACCCGCACGATGTCGAACAGCTCGGCTCTGGTGTACGCGAAGTGCTCGCACAGCGCCTTGGACTGCGCCACGCCGGCCTCGGTGAGCAGGCGCTTGAGCAGTGGTACGCACGAGCCACAGCTGGTGCCCGCGCGGGTGCACGCCTTGAGCGCAGCCACATCGGAGCAGCCCTGCGTCTGGATCGCCGCGACGATCCGGTCCTTGGTGACCGCGTTGCAGGTGCACACCTCAGCGGTGGCCGGTAGCGCCGGACGGTCCTCCGCCGGTGCCAGCAGCGCCAGCGGCGGCGCGGGCAGCGGCCCGCCGAGGCTCGCGCGCAGGGTCGGGTACGCGCTGGCGTCGCCGACGAGCACCCCGCCGAGCAGGGTCCGGGCGTCGTCGGAGAGCACCAGCTTGGCGTAGACCTGGTTCGCGGGATCGGCGTACACCACGTCGAGCGCGCCGGTCTCCAGCGCCGAGCCGAAGCTCGCCACGTCGACGCCGAGGAGCTTCAGCTTGGTGGAGGTGTCGGCGCCCGGGAACCTGGCAGTGCCGCCGAGCAGGCGGTCGGCCACGACCTCGGCCATCGCGTACCCGGGGACGACCAGCCCGTAGCAGCGGCCGCCGATCTCGGCGCACTCGCCGATCGCGTACACGGAGGAGTCCTCGGTGCGGCACGCCTCGTCGACCACCACCCCGCCGCGCGCGCCGACCGCGAGGCCCGCCGCCCGGGCCAGCTCGTCCCGGGGGCGCACGCCCGCCGCGATCACCACGATGTCGGCGGGAATCCAGGTGCCGTCGGCGAGCGTGAGGCCTCGCACGGCCCCGTCCGGCCCACCACGGATTGCCGTGGTGGCCGCGCCCAGGTGCACGCGCAGGCCCAGGTCCTCGACGTAGCGGCGCAGCATCGCCCCGCCCGCCTCGTCGACCTGCAACGGCATCAGCCGCGGGGCGAACTCCACGATGTGCGTCTGCAAACCCAGCAGCCGCAAGGCGTTGGCGGCCTCCAGGCCGAGCAGCCCACCGCCGATGACGGCACCGGTCCGCTTGCCGGTCGCGTACTCCCGGATCGCGACGAGGTCGTCGAGCGTGCGGTAGGTGAAGCAGCCCGGCCGCTGCGCGCCGTCGATGGGCGGCACGAAGGGGTACGACCCGGTGGCGAGCACCAGCGCGTCATAGCCGTAGCCACCGTCCCTTGTGGACACGACGCGACCGGTCCGGTCAACGGCCAGCGCCGGCTCGCCCAGCCGCAGGTCGACGCCGTCCGGCGTAGCGAAGGTCAGCTCCTGCTCGGGTACGCCGTCGAAGAACGCCGACAGCCGGATCCGGTCGTACGCCGGCCGGCGCTCCTCCGCGAGCACGGTGACCGCCCAGCTGCCAGCGGTGTCCCGCTCGCGGAGCGCCTCCACGAGCCGCTGCCCGACCATGCCGTTGCCGACCACGACCAGCCTCACGTGACCCTACCCTCAATAACCGGCGGCAAATTCGCGCTCCGCTCCGCTCCGCGACTCATGCCGCCATCCTCCTGTGTGGACAGCCAGGACACGATGCCGTCAACGACGTCGCGGCAGCCGCCGCAGCCGGTACCGGCGCGGGCCACCGCACCGGCGTCTCCGGCGAGCCAGGCCCGGGTGATCGCACCCTTGGTGATCGTGTTGCACCGGCACACGATCGCGGTGTCGGGCATCGACGCGGGAGAGTCCGCGTGGGTGTGGTCGGTGGTCCCGGCGCCGGGCCGCCCGAGCAGCAGCGGGCGCGGATCGGCGGGCAGCGGCGTCTGCCGGTCGAAGTACTGGATCAGCGCGCCGACGCTCGGGTTGTCGCCGAGCGTGATGGCGCCGGCGAGGCGGTCGTCGCGGATGACGAGCTTGATGTACCGGCCGCGGACCGGGTCGGCGTACACGACCGCGTCCGTGGCCCCGTTGCACGAGTCCCCCATGGCGGCCAGGTCGATGCCGGCCGCCTTGAGCCGGGTCACCGGCGGGGTCGGCCGGTACCGGGCCAGCGGGCCGGCCCCGCTGATGAGGTCGGCGACCACCTGCGCCTGCGCCCAGGCCGGCGCGACCAACCCGGAGATCGAGCCGGGGAACTCGGCGCAGTCGCCGATCGCCGAGATCGCCGGGTCGCTGGTGCGCAGCCGGTCGTCCACCTGGATACCCCGGCCGACGGCGAGGCCCGCGCCGACCGCGAGGCCCACCTCCGGTCGTACGCCACAGGCGACCACGAGCAGATCGGCCGTCAGCGTCGTACCGTCGGCGAGGACCAGCCCGCCCGGCACCGCGGCCGTCGCCTGGACGTCGATGAGCACCTCGATCCCGAGGCGGCGCAACGTACCGTCGAGCACCGCTCCGGCGGCCGGGTCGAGCTGGCGCTCCATCAGGTGGCCGGCGCCGTGCACCACGGTCACCGCCAGGCCCCGCGCGGCCAGACCGCGAGCGGCTTCCAGACCGAGCAGCCCACCGCCGAGCACGAGGGCGGTGCGGGCGCCCGCCGAGGCGGCCAGGATGCGCCGGCAGTCGTCCATGGTCCGGAACACGAGCGCGTCGGTTGCCGTCAGGCCGTCGATGGGCGGCACCAGCGCGGTACTGCCGGTCGCGAGCACCAGGTGGTCGTAGGCGTACCGGGCGGCCGCCGTCGTGACCGTGCGGGCGGCCCGGTCGATCGACACCACCGGCTCGCCGAGACGCAGCCGCAGCGACTCGCCGCAGGGCACCGGCAACCGGGTGTCCACTTCGGACACCTTGCCGGCGAGCAGGCCCGAGAGCAGGATCCGGTTGTACGCCGGATGCGGCTCCGCCCCCAACACCGTGACGTCCGTCGTCGGGTCGCGGTGCACCAGCTCACCGGCCAGCCGTGCCCCCGCCATGCCGTAGCCGACGACGACGACGCGGGTCATGACACCCGCTCCACACGAACCGCACAGGCCTTGAACTGCGGCATCCGGGAGATCGGATCGAGTGCATCGACGGTGACCGAGTTGGCGCGCTGGACGCCGGCCCAGTGGAAGGGCGCGAACACGGTGTCGGGGCGGATGGTCTCCGACAGCCGGGCCGGCGCCGTCATCTCCCCGCGCCGGCTGGTGACCCGCACCGGGTCCCCGTCGGCCAAGCCGAGCCGGTCGGCGAGATCGGGATGCAGCTCGACGAAGGCATGCGGCGCGGTGTCACGCAGCTGGGCGACCCGCCGGGTCTGCGCGCCGGACTGGTAGTGCGCCAGCACCCGTCCGGTGGTCAGGTACAGGGGGTACTCGGCGCAGACGTCCTCGACGGCCGGCCGCTGCTCGACCGCGGTGAACCGGGCGCGCCCGTCCGGTGTGGCGAACCGGTCGGCGAACAGGCGCGGTGTGCCGGGATGATCCGGTGCCGGGCACGGCCAGTACAGGTGCTCTCCGGCGTCGAGCCGGGCCCAGGAGATGCCGGCGTAGTCGGCCATCCCGCCGGCCGAGGCGCGGCGCAGCTCCTCGAAGACGGCCCGCGGGTCGGGATCGAACGCCGCGCCGGAGCCCATTCTGGTCGCGAGCCCGGCGAGGATCTCCAGGTCGGTGCGGACGCCGGCGGGTGGCGGGCGCAGCGCGCGCCGGCGCAGGACCCGGCCCTCCAGGTCGGTCATCGTCCCGTCCTCCTCGGCCCATTGCGCCGTCGGCAGGACAACGTGCGCGAGCTGCGCCGTCTCCGAGCGTACGAAGTCGGCCACCACCAACAGGTCCAGCTCGCGCAGCCGGCGCTCCACGTGCGCGGCGTTGGGTGCCGACACCACCGGGTTCGAGCCGAACACCAGCAGCGCGCGAGGTCCGTCGCGGGTGCCGAGGCGGTCGAGGAGCTCGGTGGCCGACACCCCGGGTCCCGGCAGCGACGCCTCGTCCACGCCCCAGACCCGCGCCACGTGCGCCCTTGCGGACGGGTCGTCGATGCGCCGGTACCCGGGGAGCTGGTCGGCCTTCTGGCCGTGCTCACGGCCGCCCTGGCCGTTGCCCTGGCCGGTGATGCAGCCGTACCCGGAACCCGGCCGGCCCGGCAGGCCGAGCGCGAGAGCGAGGTTGATGTACGCGGTCACCGTGTCGGTGCCCTGCGCATGCTGCTCGGCCCCCCGGCCGGTGAGGATGACAGCCCGTCGGGCGCTGCCGAGCAGCCGCGCGGCCGCCTCCAGGTCGGCCGCCGGTACGCCGGACAGCCGCTCCACCCGAGCCGGCCAGTATCCGGCAACGGTCGCCCGCACCTCGTCGAACCCGGTCGTACGTGTGGCGATGTAGTCGCCGTCGAGCAGACCCTCGGCGATCGCCACGTGCAACAGGGCGTTGGCCACCGCGAGATCCGTGCCGGGCGTGGGCTGCAGGTGCAGGGTGGCCTGGCGCGCGGTCGAGGTGGCCCGCGGATCGACCACGATCAGCGCGCCGCCGGCCCGCTGCTGCGCGTTGAGATGGCGGGTGAACGGTGGCATGGTCTCCGCGCTGTTCGCTCCGGCGAGGAGGATCACGTCGGCGTGGGCCAGGTCCGCCGCCGGGAACGGCAGGCCACGGTCGACGCCGAAGGCCCGGATGCCGCCGGCGGCCGCCGACGACATGCAGAACCGCCCGTTGTAGTCGACGTACCGGGTGCCCAGCGCCACCCGCGCGAACTTGCCCAGCGCGTACGCCTTCTCGTTGGTCAGCCCGCCACCGCCGAACACCGCGACCGCGTCCGGGCCGTGCTCGGCGCGCAGCCGGCGCAGCGTGCCGGCCACCCGGTCCAGAGCGGCGTCCCAGGTGGCCGGTACGCCGTCGAGCAGCGGCTGGGTCAGCCGGTCCGGGTGGTCGAGCAGCTCGGCCGCGGTCCAACCCTTCTGGCACAGGCCGCCGCCGCGCGGCTCCACCTCCACGCCCGCCCCCGTCGCCCGCAGCGTCATCCCGCATTGCAGAGCGCAGTACGGGCAGTGCGTCGCCGCGGTGGCAGGCACGCCGGGAAGCGCAGGCATGCCAAGAAGCGTGGAGCTGAGCCGTTTCGCCGCGGCGTCTCTGATGTTTCCTAAGTGCTAAGAGCTTTTCACACGGGCCTCTGGTAACGGGCTATGGTGTGGGGTGCCCAGTTCTTAGGACTCGATTCTTGACATGTGAGACGAGGCGGAGAGCGTGCGTGATATCGCCAGCGTGTTCGAGTCGACCGCGGACGCGTACGACGCGCCGCGGCGGCGGCTCATCCCGTGCTTCGACGACTTCTACGGCACCGCGGTGGCGGTGGTCGCGGCGGCCCTGGATGGGCGTACCGCCGCACAGGTGCTCGACCTCGGCGCGGGTACCGGCCTGCTCGCCGGCGCGCTGGCCGCGGCCGTGCCGCACGCCCGGCTCACGCTGGTCGACGGGGCACCATCGATGCTGGCCATCGCGGGCGAGCGGTTGACCCGCCTGGGCGCGCCGCATCGGGTACTCGTCGCCGACCTGGCCGAACCGCTCCCGGCCGGGCCGTTCGACGCGGTGGTCTCCGCCCTGGCCGTCCATCACCTCGCCGACCCCGCCAAGCGGGACCTGTACGCCCGGATCCGCGCGGTCCTGGTCCCGGGCGGGGTGTTCGTCAACGCCGAGCAGGTGGCCGGACCGACACCGGCGCTGGACCGCCGGTACCACGAGGTCTGGCTCGCCGGCACGAGGGCGTCTGGCGCCACCGACGAGGATCTCGCGGGCGCGGCCCAGCGGATGGCGTACGACCTCCCGGCCACGGTCGAGACGCAATGTGACTGGCTACGTACCGCGGGTTTCCTTGACGTGGACTGCTTCTTCAAGAGCTGGCGCTTCGCGGTCTTCGGCGGCTGGGCAGGTTAGCCGGTTGGCCGGTTGGCCGGCCTGATCGATGGGTATGAGGTCGGTGGCAGACGCAGTGGCAGGAGAGGGTGAAAACATGCGCATCTTCCGGCTCGCGGTGATCGTCGGTGGTTTCGGCCTGGCGCTCGCCGGATGTACGTCGACCAGTGGAGGAACGGCTGGCGGAAGCCCGAGCCCGACCGCGCCGACCGGCGTCGCGAGCTCGAGCGGTGGCGCTGTGCCGGCGTGCCTGGTGGGGACCTGGAAGGCCACCGGCATGGACCGCACGGACAACGTGGCCGGGGCGGAGATCAAGAGTTCCGGTGGCGGTGGCTTCACCCTGACGATCAGCCCCGATGGCTCGGCAACCGTTGACTTCACCGGTATGCAGCCGATCACCTTCGCCAGCAAGGCCGGCAACACCGAGATCAAAGGCCAGTACTCCCACGGCGGTAAGGTCATGAGCGCGCTCAAGGCCACGCCGACCTCGGACACCGCCGGTACGTTCGAGCCCACCGGCACGGTCGACTGGAGCTCACTCACGGTAACCGTCGAGCTGAGCAGCCCGATCAAGGCCAAAGTCTTCGACAACGTGAAGATCAGTGACGTCGCCGGCACCGGCGCCGCCCAGGCGGGCAACGCGGTGGACACCACGCCCATCCTGCGCAAGAACATGTACGACTGCGGTGGCACCACGCTGAAGCTCAGCCCGCCGAGCGGCATCACCGGCGGCGGCACCTGGACCTTCCAGAAGTCCTGACGTCATTTCGAGCAGAGGTGCTTTCCTGGTGAACGCCCGTTGCCAGGAAAGCACCTCTACCGGCTCAGACGCCCCGGAGCCGGGCGCCGGGGCGTAGGTAGCACAGCGCGGTGACGAGCAGGCACACCACGTACATCACGAAGAAGATGGTGAACGCCTGGGTGATCCCGCCCGTCGCTTTGATCGAGTTTCCGATCGCGCGCGGCATGTAGAACCCGCCCAGCGCCCCGATCGCACCGGCCATGCCCAGCGTGGTCGAGCCCAGCCGGACGGCCCTGGTGAACCCGGCGGTGTCGTCCCGCCCGGCCAGCATCGCCTGGCGCTTGAAGATCGCCGGGATCATCTTGTACGTCGAGCCGTTGCCGAAGCCGGCGAGCGTGAAGAGCACGAGCATCGTGGTCAGGAACAGCGACAGGCTCTTGGCGTCCGCGGCCCGGATCGCGCCGAGGGTCACCACCGCCATCAAGGCGAAGACGGCGGCCGTCACCTTCGCCCCGCCGACCCTGTCCGACAGCCAGCCCCCGATGGGTCGCGCCAGCGAGCCGACCAGCGGACCGAGGAACGCCACCGGCAGCAGCAACGCGGTGCCCAGGAGGTAGAACTTCTGGTCCATCGGGAACTCGAACGCCAGCACCGCCGGGAACGCCGCCGCCAACCCGAGGAACGATCCGAACGTACCGATATAGAGGAAGGACATGACCCACGCCTGCGGCTCCCGGGTGACGGCGAGCTGTTCCCGCACCGGCGTCCGGGACACGTGCAGGTTGTTCATGAACAGGTACGCGCAGACGGCCGCGGCCAGCACCAGCGGGAGCCAGAACAGCGGCGCGGCCACCATGGCCGCGTTGTAGAAGATCAGCAGCGGTACGACGAACTGCATGCTGCTCAGACCGATGTTGCCGCCCGCGGCGTTCAGGCCCAGCGCCGTTCCCTTGAGCCGCTCGGGGTAGAAGAACGCGATGTTGGTCATCGACGAGGCGAAGTTGCCGCCGCCGAACCCGGCTGTCGCGGCCGTCAGCAGGAAGAACCAGTACGGCGTACCGGGATGGGTGACGCAGTAGGTGGCCAGCGCAATGGGGATCATCAGCAACAGCGCGCTGACCACGGTCCAGTTCCGGCCGCCGAAGCGCAGGACCGCCACTGTGTACGGCAGCCGCATGAGCGCGCCGATCAGGTTCGGCAGCGCCACCAGCCAGAAGATCTTGTCCGCGTTCGCCGTGACCTTCGGGTTCAGGAACGGGAAGTCGTTGGGGTGGGTGCCGAGGACGACGACGAGCACGCTCCAGAGCACCCAGACGGAGAAACCGAGGTGCTCGGCGAAGATCGAGAAGATCAGGTTACGGCGCGCCACCCGGCGGCCGGTGGTGGCCCAGAAATCGTCGTCCTCGGGGCGCCACTCGGTGATCCAACCGGCTCGCGCCGGCTCGAGTTCCTCGGTCAGCGGCCGGGGGCTCAGCGTTGCGGTCATGGCCGCAGACGGTACGAGCGGCCCTTTGCCGGGTCATGTCGCGGCGATGACCGGCGGCGTCACATCCTGCGCACGAGCCGCTGAGGCAGCCCGTGAGGCGGCCGCTTTGACCGTGACCTTTGGCTACGGGTATTGTTGGCGGCTGTTGTGCGAAGGCTGAGGCGTCCCGAGGATCGGGTACGCTTGTCGAGCGTGTGCCGCCGGTGTCGCGCCATGTGCGCTGCCGACACCAGCTTCACGAAACGACCCGAGAAGACAAGGTAGACCTGTGCGTACGTACAGCCCGAAGCCGGGTGAGATCCAGCGGCACTGGCATGTCATCGACGCGTCCGACATCGTGCTGGGACGCCTGGCCAGCCACGCCGCCACCCTCCTGCGCGGCAAGCACAAGCCGACGTTCGCCCCCCACGTCGACACGGGTGACTTCGTGATCGTCGTCAATGCCGGCAAGGTGGCGCTGACCGGCAACAAGCGCCAGACCAAGGTGGCGTACCGGCACTCCGGCTACCCCGGCGGGCTGAAGACGATCGGCTACGAGGAGCTGCTCACCAAGCGCCCGGAGCGGGCGATCGAGCTGGCCGTCAAGGGCATGCTGCCGCACAACAAGCTGGGCCGCCGCCTCATCAAGAAGCTCAAGGTGTACGCCGGACCCGAGCACCCGCACGCTGCGCAGCAGCCAGTGCCGTTTGAGATCAAGCAGATCGCGCAGTGAGCGCTGACGAGGGAACCATCGTGACAGAAACCATCCCCACCCCGGCGACGATGCAGACCGCCGCGCCGCCCGCGACCCCGACCGTCCGCGCCCGCCGCAGCGCTGGTGGTCTGATCCAGACCGTTGGCCGCCGCAAGGAGGCCATCGTCCGGGTGCGCCTCGTGCCGGGCACCGGCAAGTTCGTGCTCAACGGCCGCGCGCTGGAGAACTACTTCCCGAGCAAGGTGCATCAGCAGCTGATCCGCGACCCGCTGGTGACCGCCGACCGGGTTGACGCGGTCGACGTCTTCGCCAACCTGCGCGGCGGGGGCATTACCGGCCAGGCCGGCGCGCTGCGGCTGGCCATCGCTCGGGCACTGTGCGACCTGGACATCGAGCACCGGCCCAGCCTGAAGAAGGCGGGCTTCCTGACCCGCGACGCGAGGGTCAAGGAGCGTAAGAAGTACGGGCTGAAGAAGGCCCGCAAGGCTCCGCAGTACTCGAAGCGCTGAGTCGGCTAACCTGGTCAGCACGGCCGGGTGCGTCCCTGGGTGGGGCTGCGCCCGGCCGTCGGCTTCTGGTCCGGCTCCATCCCGCTCGTCCGGCTCCATTCCCCGGCACGGAGGTCTGCATGAGTCGCCTGTTCGGCACCGACGGCGTACGTGGCCGGGCCAACGCCGACCTCACCCCGGAGCTTGCGCTGTCGCTGGCCCTCGCGGCGGCCCATATCCTGGCCGAGCGGGACCGGTCGCATCCCCCGATCGCGGTCGTCGGGCGTGATCCGCGAGCCAGCGGGGAGATGCTGGAAGCGGCCGTCGTCGCGGGCCTCACCAGCGCCGGTGCCAACGTGTTGCGGGTCGGCGTGCTGCCGACACCGGGCGTGGCCTACCTGACCGCCGAGTCCCGCGCCGACCTCGGTGTGGCGCTGTCGGCCTCGCACAACCCGATGCCGGACAACGGCATCAAGCTCTTCGCCGCCGGCGGCCACAAGCTGCCCGACGAGGTCGAGGACGCCATCGAGGCGGCTGTCGCGGCACAGGTCCACGGCTGGCAGCGCCCGACCGGGGCGGGTGTCGGCCGGGTACGCGACATGCTCGACGGTACCGAGCACTACATCAAGCACCTGGTCGAGTCGGTGCCGCGCCGGCTGGACGGGCTTCGCGTGGTGGTCGACTGCGCCAACGGGGCGGCCAGCGAGGTGGCGCCCGAGGCGTACCGGCGGGCGGGTGCCGAGGTCGTCGCGACCCACGCCGATCCGGACGGCCTGAACATCAACGACGGCTGCGGCTCCACGCACCTCGACGCGATCCGGGCTGCCGTCGTGGCGTACGGCGCCGACCTGGGCGTGGCCCACGACGGCGACGCTGACCGGTGCCTGGCGGTCTCGGCTGACGGTTCCGACGTCGACGGGGACCAGATCATGGCCATCCTGGCGATCGGCATGCGCGAGGCGGGCACGTTGACCGCGAACACGCTCGTGGCGACCGTGATGAGTAACCTGGGCCTGCGCCTGGCCATGGCCGATGCCGGCGTCCGGCTCGTGGAGACCAAGGTCGGCGACCGGTACGTGCTGGAAGAGCTGCGGGCCTCCGGGCTGGCCTTGGGCGGCGAGCAGAGCGGGCATGTCGTCCTGCCGGCCCATGCCACGACCGGCGACGGCACGCTCACCGCGCTGCAGCTGATGGCGCGGATGGTGGCCACCGGCCGGTCCCTGGCCGACCTCGCCTCGGTCGTCCAGCGGCTGCCGCAGGTCCTGGTCAACGTGCCGGTTTCGGACCGGGTGACGGGCGCGTCAGCGCCAACCGTCCTCGACGTGGTCAAGGTCGTGGAGTCCGAGCTCGGCGCCAGCGGGCGCGTCCTGCTGCGCCCTTCCGGCACCGAGCCGCTGGTCCGCGTGATGGTGGAGGCGTCCACTGTGGACATCGCCCGGTCGGCGGCCGAGCGCATCGCCGAGGCGGTACGGGCGGCCAGCCCGGCGCCCTGACGACCGCTCGCCGACGCCCGAGCCCGACCGCGTTCGCCTGCTCGCCCGCTCGTCCGTTCGTCCGTTCGTCCGCTCGCCCGCTCGAGGCAGTCAGCGGCGGCGCACGTAGAGCCGGATCGTGGTCTGGCTCTCTTTGGTGTGGATCCGCACCAGGTCGCACAGGTAGTTGACCAGCAACAGCCCCCGGCCCCGTTCGCTGGTCGCGGCCGGTGGGATGCGGCCGGCCAGCCGGTCGGTGACGTGTCCGCCGTCGCGGATCTCGCAGACCACGTGGTCGCCGTCGCTCTCGTGCCAGATCCGCAGGACGCCGGGCCCGCCCGCATGCACGATGCTGTTGGTGGCCAGCTCGTTGATGGCGAGCCGGAGGTCGCCGATCCGTTCCGGGACCAGCCCGATCAGGCCGGCATGGTGGGCGACGAACTGCCGGACGGCGGGCAGCTCTTCGGCGTTGAAGATCATAATTGCCGGCGAGCCGACGGGTTCCGGCAACGGGCGGTTGAACTCCGCGACCACGCTGCCCGGATCGGCATAGCCATCGCTGGGTCGGCGGTCGTCACCGTAGACCATGACCGGATGGGTACGGGCGGCGTCGCCGAGCGCCTCCGGGTCGAGCCCCTTGGCGTCGTACGGGCACAGGATCGTCGCCGACCGCCCGGCGAACGCGTCGTTGATCAGTGCTTCATGCTGGACGCAGGCTGGATACTCCATCGCCGACCGGCCAGGCCAGATCGGCTCGCCGATGATGCGGACCCGCAGCGCCCTGTGCTCGTCGACGAACGCGTGCAGCACGGCAGGGATGATGCGTCCCGGGTTGCGACCGGCCTCGGTCATGTCAATGAAGCGCACCCGGTCGCCGACCGGGCCCAGGCTGTTGCGGATCAGCTCGAGGTTGGGCCCCGGTACGGCCACCAGCAGCGGCTCACCGGCGGCCAAACCGCCCCGCAGGAACGGCAGGGTGCCGGCGAGGTACTCCTCGGCACCGCCGTACAGCAGTGCCTCGTGAACAAAGGCGCCGTTGACCCGCGGCCCGTCAGCACTGGCCGTCATGACCCGTCCATCACGACGGCGCCCGCCCCACCCACATCGATAAAGCCCGATCCAGCCAGCCCCAGGTGCACGTCCCCATCCCGTTTCAGGGCCCGTTTTCAGGCCCTTTTCCAAGATACCTCGGCCGCGCATGTCGACCCCTGCCCACCAGCCGCGGCAAGCGGGGGTTCGCGCGCTTGCTAGGTTTCGGCCGTGACAGAGAGCACTGCGAGCGGCTCCGCGAACGGCCGCCAAACCGTCCTGGTCACCGGGGCTTCACGGGGAATCGGCAAGGCGACCGCCGCGCGGTTCGCCGCGCAGGGATGCAATGTCGTGTTGACCTCGCGGAAGCAAGAAGCACTCGATGAGGTGGCGATCGAGCTGCGCGAGGCGCACCCGGAGGTGGATGTGCTCGCGGTCGCGGCTCATGCGGGCGAGCCGGACCAGGCCGCCGCATGCGTCGCCGCTGCGATGGCCCACTTCGGCCGCCTCGACGTGCTGGTCAACAACGCCGGTACCAACCCGTACTTCGGGCCGCTGATCGATATCGATCAGCCGCGCGCCGAAAAGACTGTTCAGGTGAACCAGTTCTCGGTGGTGCTGTGGAGCCAGCTGGCGTGGAAGTCGTGGATGGCCGAGCACGGCGGGGTGATCGTCAATGTGGCGTCCGTCGGCGGCATCCTGACCGAGCCCGGTATCGGGTACTACAACGCGACCAAGGCGGCGGTCATCCACCTGACGCGACAGCTGGCCGCGGAGCTGGCTCCCGGAGTACGGGTGAACGCCGTCGCGCCTGGCATCGTGCGTACCCGTCTGGCGCGCGCCCTGTGGGAGAACTTCGAAGACCGGCTCAAGGAGGCGTTACCGCTGGGCCGCATCGGTGAACCCGACGACATCGCCGGGGTGATCGTGTTCCTGGCCGGGCCGGACTCGCGCTGGATGACCGGGCAGACGCTGGTCGTGGACGGTGGTGCCCAGATCCGGCACAGCCTCGGGGCGTAGCCCATCGGAAAGTGGCCGCCGGAAAGCGTCGGAGGGTCGTCGTACGGTCTTGGCATGAAGCTGGACGTGACCCCCGACTCTCCGGCGTTGGACACCTCGCTGCGGATCACCCTCGACGGGCTGGCACCCGGCGCATCGGTTACCGTCGGCGCGGCCTGCCATGACCTGCTGGGTCGCCGGTGGGCGGCACAGGCGGTCTTCGCCGCCGGCCGCGACGGCACGGTCGATCTGGCGCGGGACGCGCCGCGGTCGGGTTCATACGCCGGGGCGGATCCGATGGGCCTGATCTGGTCGATGACGGTCCAGGAGGGACCGCCCGAGCCGGCCGAACCCGCGGCCGCGGCGCCGGCCGAACCCGCGGGCGGGGCGCCGGAAGACCCGCAGCGGCTCACCCTGACCGCGGTGGTCGACGGCTCGCCGGTTGCCGAGACGTCCGTCGAGCGACACCGGCGTCCACCCGGGCTGACACGGGTGGCGGTCGACGCGGGCGGGCTCGTGGGCGTGCTGTTCCATCCGGAGGACGGGCCGGCGCGACCCGGCGTGATCATGGTGGGCGGCGCCGAGGGCGGGCTTCACGAGATGGAGGCGGCGCTCCTGGCGGCACACGGCTTCGCGGTGCTCTCCTTGGCGTACTTCGGCGCACCCGGCCTGCCGTCCGGGCTGGTCGAGGTCCCGTTGGAGTACTTCGGGAGCGCCATCGACTGGCTGCTCGCCCACCCGCGCGTCGCAGGGGACCGGGTCGGCATCACCGGCGGGTCGCGTGGTGGCGAGGCCGCGTTGCTGGTGGGCTCCACGTTCGAGCGGATCGGGGCCGTAGTAAGCGTGGTCGGCAGCGGCGTGCTGACCCAGGGCATCCCGTACGAGCGAGGCACGCTGCTGGACATCCTCCGGACCCCGGCGCCGTCGTGGACCTGGCGCGGCACCGCGCTGCCCTACCTGCCTTGTACCGTCCCTTCGGAGCTGGAACGGCAGGTCATCGAGGGGCGGCCGGTCCAGCTCCGGCTCGCCTTCCCGACCCATGACAGCGACCTGCTCGCGCGGTACGCGATCGAGGTGGAGCGGATCCGCGGGCCGGTGCTGATGCTGACCGCCGAGCGCGATGACCAGTGGGACGCGCCCACCCTCAGCGCGGTTGCCGTCGCGCGGCTGGATCGGGCAGGGTACCCCTTTCAACACCAGCATGTGACATATCCGGGCGCTGGCCATGCGATCGCTCCGCCGCCGTACGGGCCGACGACCGAGCTCACCGCGCCGGGGCCCGGTGTGATGTTCGCTACTGGAGGCACGCCCGAGGCAACGGCCACCGCCCGTGCGGACCAGTGGATCCGGGCAACCGCCTGGTTCGCCGAGCACCTCGGCGGCTGAGCCGGGCACCGAGTCCGAGCAACATGCGCAGCGCGCGTGCGCGAAACTGACAGTTTCGAACAGGAGGAGTGCGCGAAAGTCTGCTACGGTACGGCGCATGTGTGGGATCGTGGGCTACGTCGGCAGCCGGCCGGCACTGGGCATCGTGTTGGACGGGCTGCGGCGGCTGGAGTACCGCGGCTACGACTCGGCCGGGGTCGCCGTGCTCGACGGCGGAGGGCTGCTGGCCTGCCGGCGGGCCGGCAAGCTGGCCAACTTGGAGAAGGCGCTGAGCGAGGAGGTGGCGGCGCAGGCGGGTCTCGCGGACGGTATGACCGGGATCGGTCACACCCGGTGGGCCACCCACGGCGCTCCGACCGACCGTAACGCGCACCCTCACCGGTCGGCCGACGGCCGGGTGGCGGTCATCCACAACGGGATCATCGAAAACTTCGCCAAGCTCCGCGCCGAGCTGGAGTCCCGCGGCGTGGAGTTCGGCAGCGACACCGATACCGAGTGCGTCGCGCACCTGCTGGCCCACGAGCTCGCGGGGCTGCCCACCGCCGAGACGCCGGACGGCCGCGCCGAGCGGTTCGGCGAGGCGATGCGGCGGGTGTGCCGGCGCCTCGACGGAGCGTTCACACTGCTCGCGGTCGACGCCGACACCCCCGGGGTGGTCGTCGGCGCGCGGCGCAACTCACCGCTCGTGGTCGGCTGCGGCACCGGCGAGAACTACCTGGCCAGCGACGTGTCGGCGTTCATCGAGCACACCCGCGACGCCATCGAGCTCGGCCAGAACCAGGTCGTGGTCATCACCGCGACCACCATCACGGTGACCGACTTCGAAGGCCAGCCGGCACAAGGACGCCCGTACCACATCGACTGGGACTCCAGTGCCGCCGAGAAGGGTGGCTACGACTACTTCATGCTCAAAGAGATCGCCGAGCAGCCGCAGGCGGTCGCCGACACGCTGCGCGGGCGCTTCAACGAACACGGCGACCTGATGCTCGACGAGGTCCGCCTCACCGACCAGGACCTGCGCGACATCGACAAGGTCTTCATCGTCGCCTGCGGCACCACCTACCACTCGGGGTTGGTCGCGAAGTACGCCATCGAGCACTGGACGCGCATCCCGTGCGAGGTGGAGCTGGCCAGCGAGTTCCGCTACCGCGACCCGGTGCTGGACCGCTCGACGCTGGTCGTGGCGATCTCCCAGTCCGGCGAGACCATGGACACCCTCATGGCGCTGCGCCACGCCAAGGAGCAGAAGGCGCGCGTGCTGGCGATCTGCAACACCAACGGCTCCACCATCCCGCGGGAGTCCGACGCGGTGCTCTACACCCACGCGGGCCCGGAGATCGCGGTCGCCTCGACCAAGGCGTTCCTCACCCAGCTCGTGGCGTGTTACCTGGTCGGCCTACATCTGGCCCAGGTCCGCGGCGTCAAGTACGCCGACGAGGTCGCCGCCGTCGTCGGACAGCTCCAGGCGATGCCGGCGAAGGTCGAGCGGGTGCTCGGCCTGATGGAGCCGGTGCGCGAGCTGGCAAGGTCACTGGCCGGCGCGCGCTCGGTCCTGTTCATCGGGCGGCACGTGGGCTACCCGGTCGCCTTAGAGGGCGCGCTCAAGCTCAAGGAGCTGGCGTACATGCACGCGGAGGGCTTCGCGGCGGGCGAGCTCAAGCACGGCCCGATCGCGCTGATCGACCAGGGGACCCCGGTGGTCTGCGTGGTGCCCTCACCGCGAGGGCGCGGCGTTCTCCACGACAAGATCGTTTCAAACATCCAGGAGGTACGCGCGCGAGGCGCCCGCACGATCGTGATCGCCGAGGAGGGCGACCTGGACGTCATGCCGTACGCCGACCACCTGATCGCGGTGCCGCCCACACCGACCCTGCTCACGCCGTTGGTGACGACCGTGCCGCTGCAGGTGATGGCCTGCGAGATCGCCTCTGCCCGGGGCCACGACGTGGACCAGCCTCGCAACCTCGCCAAGTCCGTGACGGTGGAGTGACGCTTATAGGCTCCGATGGTGATCCGTTCGTTGCTGGCGTTCGCGGCGTTCGCCGCCGTGCTCACGGTCACGCCGGGCCTGGACACCGTGCTCGTCCTGCGCACGACCGCACGCCAGGGTAGGCGTGCGGGGTTCGCCGCCGCGCTCGGGATCTCGCTGGGCTGCCTGTGCTGGGCGCTGGCCAGCGTGCTGGGCATCACCGCGCTGCTGGCCGCATCACGCCTCGCGTACGAGCTCCTGCGCTGGCTCGGTGTCGGGTACCTGTGCTGGCTTGGCGTGCGGGCGCTGTGGGGGGCGCGCCGCGGCGCGCCCCCCACAGCGCCCGCACGCCAGCCCTCCACAGTGGACCTACGAGCTCCGGCCGCCTTCCGTACCGGGCTCACCACGAACCTGCTGAACCCGAAGGTCGGCGCGTTCTACGTGTCCGTACTCCCGCAGTTCCTGCCCGCCGGCGTGGCTCCGCTGTTGGGCGCGACCTCGCTGGCAGCCGTCCACATGCTGGAAGGCATCGGGTGGCTCTCCCTGGTGATCCTCGCAGTCGGGCGGGCCAGCCGCTGGCTGTCCAGGCCGGCGGTGCGGTGCTGGCTCGACCGGCTGACCGGCGTGGTTTTCCTCGGCTTCGGCCTGCGCCTCGCGGCGGCGCACCACGATGCCCCCTAAGGTATATCCGTGATCGTGGCTGTGGGGATCGACGTCGTGCTCGTCGAGCGCTTCACCCGCGCGGTGGCCCGTACGCCGTTGCTGGCGGACCGACTGTTCACCCAGGCGGAGCTGTGCACCGCGTCCGGCAACCCCCGTTCGCCGGAGTCGCTCGCCGCCCGGTTCGCCGCCAAGGAGGCGGTGGCCAAGGCTCTGGGCGCCCCGGTGGGCCTGCACTGGCATGACTGCGAGATCGTCACCGACCCCGATGGCCGGCCATGGCTCACGGTTGGCGGCACCGTCGCGGAGGCGGCCGGCGAACGCGGCATCACCCGCTGGCACCTGTCCCTGTCGCATGACGGCGGGATCGCCTCGGCGATGGTGGTGGCAGAGCGGCCGCCGCTGGACGAAGCGGAGCGCAGCGGCGGCGACCCGGAGCCACCGCGATGAGAGGGGCATGGCGGGTCGCCGACATCCGGGCGGCCGAAGAGGCGCTGATGGCAACGCTGCCCGAGGGAGCGCTCATGCAGCGCGCCGCGACCGGTCTGGCTCGCCGCTGCGCGGGGCTGCTCGCCGACCGTGCCGGCGGCGTGTACGGCCGCCGCGTCCTGCTGCTCGTCGGTGCTGGGAACAATGGTGGCGACGCGCTCTTCGCCGGTGCCTCGCTCGCCCGGCGCGGAGCCCTGGTGATGGCGCTGCCGTTGGTGCCTGACCGGATCCATCGGGCCGGGCTCGCGGCGCTGCGCGAAGCGCGCGGGCTGGTCGTCTCCGCCGTACCCTCCACAGTGGACCTGGTGGTCGACGGGATCCTGGGCATTGGAGGGCAGGGCGGGCTGCGGGAGCGGGCTGCCGAGGCCGTCGACTCGGCCAACGGTGCGCGGGGCGGCGACGGCGAGCGCCCGATCGTCGTGGCCGTCGACGTGCCCTCGGGTATCGACGTGGACACCGGCGCGGTCAACGGCAGGGCGGTGCGCGCCGACGTGACGGTCACCTTCGGCGCGCTGAAAGTTGGCCTCGTCGTCGGCGCCGGCGCCGTCCACAGTGGACTTGTCGACCTCGTCGACATCGGGTTGGCGCCGTGGTTGCGTGGCGATCCGGCGGTGTGGGTACCCGAGATGGCCGATGTCGCACAGTGGTGGCCGCGCCTGGCGCCGCGCGACGAGAAGTACCGGCGCGGCGTGGTCGGGGTCGCGACCGGCTCGGCCGGCTTTCCCGGCGCGGCCATGCTGTCCGTCGGCGGCGCGCTGGCCGGTCCGGTCGGGATGGTGCGCTACGCGGGCGTCGCGGCCGAGGGCGTACGCCTGCACCACCCTTCGGTCATCGTGACCGACCGGGTGGCTAAGGCCGGGCGGGTGCAGGCCTGGACGTGCGGCTGCGGCTTGGGTACCGACGACCGGGCCGAGAGCGAGCTGCGTGCCGTGCTCGGCTCGGACGTGCCGGTCTGCCTCGACGCCGACGCGCTGACCCTGCTGATGGACGGGAAGATGGCCGGCTGGCTGCGCCGCCGCGACGCACCCACCGTGGTGACCCCGCACGATCGCGAGTTCGCCCGCCTCTTCGGCTCCGAGCCGGGTGACGACCGCCTGGACTCGGCGCTGCAACTGGCTTCCTGGATGAACGCCGTGGTCCTGCTCAAGGGTGACCGCACGATCGTGGCCACGCCCGACGGCCGCGCCTACGCCAACCCGACCGGGACGCCGGCGCTCGCCACAGCAGGCACCGGTGACGTCCTGGCCGGCCTGCTCGGGTCGTTGCTCGCCGGGGGCCTCGCCGCCGACCAGGCGGCGGTGGCGGCCGCGTACGTGCACGGCCTCGCCGGTCGCCAGGCTGCCGAGTCCGGGCCGGTCACGGCGGTCGACGTGGCGGAGTCGTTGCGCCGCGTGCTGGTGGACATCGGCGTGCCGGCTGCCGGATCGGCTGCCTGACCTGGTGCGATGGCAAGGTCGCTAGGCTGGTCGTATGTGGCAGGCGCAGGTACGGGTCGATCTCGACGCGATCCGGCACAACGTCGCCAGCCTGTGCGCCAAGACCGACGCCCAGGTCATGGCCGTGGTCAAAGCCGACGGGTACGGCCACGGCATGCTCCCCGTAGCCCGTGCGGCGCTCGCCGCCGGCGCCCGCTGGCTCGGCGTGTGCACCCTTGAGGAAGCGCTCGAGCTGCGAGCCGCCGGCATCAGCGCGCCGATCCTGGCCTGGCTGCTCGCGCCAGGCTTGCCGCTGCACCATGGCGTCGCCGCCGACATCGACCTGTCCGCCGCATCCCGGCAGGTGTTACGGGAGCTGGTTCATGCGGCCGGCACCGCCGGGCGGACCGCTCGGGTACATCTCAAGGTCGACACCGGGCTGGGCCGCGGCGGGGCCACGCTGGACGACTGGCCGGCCCTGGTCGACGCCGCCGCGAAGGCGCAGGCCGACGGGGCCATCGAGGTCGTCGGGCTGTGGAGCCATTTCGCGTGCGCCGACGTGCCGGGGCATCCCAGCATCGACGGCCAGCTGCGCGCCTTCCGCGAGGCGGTCGAGGCGGCCGAGCGGGTCGGGCTGCGCCCGCCGCTGCGGCACCTGGCCAACTCCGCCGGGATGCTCACCCGCCGCGACTCCCACTTCGACCTGGTACGCCTCGGCATCGCCATCTACGGGCTCTCGCCGATTCCCGAACGACCCGCCGAGCTCGGGCTGCACCCGGCGATGAGCGTGCAGGCCAGAGTGATGCTCACCAAACGGGTCCCCGCCGGCCAGGGCGTCTCGTACGGGCATGCCTACCGCACCGGGACGCCGGCCACGCTCGCCGTGGTGCCGCTGGGCTACGGCGACGGCATACCGCGCGCCGCGGGCAACCGCGGCCCGATGGCATTGGCCGGACGGGTACGCACGATCGCCGGCCGGGTCTGCATGGACCAGGTGGTGCTCGACTGCGGCGACGACGAGGTGTCCGCCGGTGACGTGGCGGTGCTCATCGGCCCGGGTGCGGGCGAGCCCACCGCCGACGACTGGGCCGTTGCCTGCGACACGATCAACTACGAGATCGTCACGCGCATGGGCAGCACGCGCGTGCCAAGGGTGTACCTCGGGGAGGGTGGCGACTGATGGCTCGTGGGCGGATGTCGAAGCGGCGGGCCAGCCTGATCGGCGCGATCGTCGGTGTCGGGGTGGCCGCCGCCGGCGTGGCGGCCGGGGTGGCCGCCGAGCGGTACGTGCGCCGCTCCCGCGATCACGTCGACGACCCGTACGCCGGCGAGCGGTTCGGCGAGCTGCCCTGCGACGAGGAGCTGACGGTCATCAGCGACGACGGCGTCGACCTGCACGTGGAGATCGTCGAGGCGCTTGATCCGGACAGCAGCGACCTCACACTGGTGTTCGTCCACGGCTTCTGCCTGGACATGGGTACCTTCCACTTCCAGCGCGTGGCGCTGGACGGGGAGTACCGGATGGTGTTCTACGACCAGCCCGGGCACGGCCGGTCCGGCCGCCTCCCGCAGGGGGAGTACCTGCTCGAAGCGCTCGGCGCGGCGCTCTACAGTGTCGTCACGAAGGTCGTGCCGACCGGCCGGATCGTCCTCATCGGACACTCGATGGGTGGCATGACGATCATGGCGTTAGCCGAGCACGCGCCCAAGCTGTTCGCCGAGCGGGTCGCCGGCGTGGTGCTCATCGCGACCTCGGCCGGCAATCTCGACGAGGTCAACTTCGGCCTACCCGAGGTGGTGGCCCGCTTCCGCCGGCCGCTCATGCCACTCATCCGCAACGCCGGGCGGTTGACCGCGGGCGTGGTCGACCGGGCCCGCGCCGCCTCCACCGACCTCGCCTGGCTGCTCACCCGCCGGTACGGCTTCGGCACCCAGCGACCGAGCGCGGCACTGGTGTCCTATGTGGAGCGGATGAACTCCAGGACCTCGACCGAGGTGATCGCGCGCTACCTGCGTACCCTCTACAGCCACGCCCGGCTGCTCGCGCTCGCCGCGCTGCGGTCGGTGCCGGTGCTGGTCGTGGTCGGCGACACCGATGTGCTGACGCCGCTGGCGCACTCGGAGGAGATCTGCCGCGAGCTGCCCGACGCGAAGCTCGTGGTCATCGAGGGCGGCGGTCACGTGGTCATGCTGGAGCACGCCGACGAGGTCAACGCCGCCGTCGCGGCGTTCCTCACCAGGGTGGCTCAATGACTACGAGTGAGTGGGAGCGGTTGGCGGCCGCCATGCGTGGCTGTACCGCATGCGCCGAGCTGGTGGCTGGGCGGTCCACCGTGGTGGTGGGCGAGGCACCCGCCGCGCCGAGGTTGGCGCTCGTCGGGGAGGCGCCGGGCGCCGCCGAGGACGCCGCCGGCCGGCCGTTCGTGGGCAAGGCCGGCCAGCTGCTGGACCGGCTGCTCGCCGAGGTAGGGCTCCGCCGCGACGAGGTCGCCGTGCTCAACACGGTCAAGTGCCGGCCGCCGGGCAACCGCCCGCCGAAGCCGGCCGAGCTGGCCAGCTGCACGCCCTTCCTGCGCGCACAGCTGCTCCTGCTGCGACCGTCCACCGGCCGCCAGCAGACGCAGCGCAGCGGAGTCCGCGGTCAAGCGGCCGCATCCAGCAGGCTCATTGTGGTCGCGCTCGGCTTGACGGCGGTGCGCTGGTTCCTCGGTCGCTCGGCCTCCCTCGCCGCGGCTCGTGGCGTGGTGCACGAGGTCGAGGTCGACGGGCTCCGGATGGGCCTCATCGCTACGTACCACCCGTCCGCCGCGATCCGCTTCGGGCCGGCCGGTGCGCCGCTGGCGGCGCTGCGCGAGGATCTGCTGGCGGCAGCGAAGGCGACCGAGTGACCGGGTACGTACTGTCCACAGTGGAAGACACGCGTGCGCTCGGCCGGCGGCTGGCGGCTGTGCTTCGCGCCGGCGACCTGGTCGTGCTGACCGGGCCGCTGGGCGCCGGCAAGACCGCGCTGGCGCAGGGCATCGGTGCCGGGCTGGGCGTCACCGGCCAGGTCACGTCGCCCACGTTCGTGATCGCCCGGGTGCACCGGGGGCCGCTCCCGCTCGTACATGCGGATGCGTACCGGATCGGCGCGGTGGCCGAGATCGACGACCTGGACCTCGACGCGAGCCTGGAGGACTCGGTGACCCTGGTCGAGTGGGGTGAGGGCCTGGTCGAACGGCTGGCCGAGGCGTACCTGGAGGTGCGCATCGAGCGCCGCGACGACGAGTCCCGCGTGATCGAGCTGGTGCCGCACGGCGGCGACTGGGCCGAGCGGCTGGAGGCGCTGGCCTACGAGCGTTCGAGGTAGCGGCGCAACAACCGGGCGGCACGGTCGTCGCTTGCCTCGATGTCCGACAGCGGCCGTACCCGGTAGGCGTTGTTGGCGACCTTCACCTCGACGCTCTCCGGCAGCTCCTCGCACATGTGCGCCCGGATCTTGCCGAACTGCGTCTGCCAGTAGTGCGGTCCGGGGGCGCGCGGATCGAGGTCGAGCATCCGGAACTCCTCGCTGCGCTCGTGCCAGCGGTACGCGAAGCGACGCAGCAGCCATTGCGTGAACCGGTCCGAGTCGGCCCACGTGACGTCGATCTCCAGCGCCTCGATCGGCAGCGGTACCCCCTGCAGCGTCGCCGCCAGCGCGCCGTCCAGCACGAACGGCAGGCTCTCCAGGCTGCCCAGGTTGTCGAGCAGGCGAGCCAGGCCCGAGCGCTCCAGCCGCTCGGCGACCGGGAGGAAGGACAGCCGGTCCAGCTGCGCGTCGAGATCGTCCAGCGGCTCGGTCGACAGGACCGCCTGCACGCCGAGCGCGGCGAGGATCCGCTCGACCATGTCGAGGCTGGGTGCGTGCGTACCGCGCTCGATGCGGGCGAGCGTGGCCGCGTTGATGCCGGCGCGCGCGGCGAGATCGGCGTGGCTCAGCCCCGCCGCTTCCCGCTCAGCCCGCAGCACCCGGGCGATTTCCCGGCGCAGCGCGTCGCTCATGTGTCGCATCGTGCATGCCTCCGGCTCGTAACGCCAGAGCTGACAAATACCCGACAGAGCGGTGCGGATACCGTTGCTGGGTGCTTGTGCTCGTGCTCGACTCGGCCACCCCGGCGATCACCGCTGCCCTCGTGCGCATCGCCGGCGGCGGCGTCGACGTGATCGCCCACCGGCGGGCCGTCGACGCCCGGGCTCATGGCGAGCTTCTCGCCCCCGAGATCGACGAAGCGCTCCGCGCCGGCGGGATCCATCCAAAAGAGCTGGCCGCGATCGTGGCCGGCGTCGGACCCGGCCCGTTCACCGGCCTGCGGGTTGGCCTCGTGACCGCCGCCGCGCTGGGCCAAGCCCTGGCCATCCCGACCTACGGCGTATGTTCGCTCGACGCGATCGGCTTCGGCGCCGCCGGGGCGGGCCCCATCCTCGTCGCCACCGACGCCCGGCGCCGGGAGGTCTACTGGGCGATCTACACGGACGGCCGGCGCGTCGAGGGGCCCGCGGTCGGGCCGCCGGCGGAGGTCGCGGTTCGCGCCGCGCAGGCCGGGGTACAGCAGGCGTACGGCGATGGCGCGCACCGCTACGCCGAGGCGCTCGGCGTCGACGTGGCCGGCGAGCCCCGGTACCCGCCGGCCGAGGCGCTCGCGGCACTGGCGGCGGAGCGGGTCCGCACCGGCGCCCCGAGCGAGCCGCTGACCCCGCTGTACCTGCGCCGCCCCGACACGGCACCGCCGGCCGAGCGGAAAGCCGTGCTGCAGTGAGGATCGAGCGCATGCGCTGGTGGCACATTGACCGGACACTGCCGATCGAGGCGGACCTGTTCGGGGCCGAACGATGGACCGCCGGCATGTTCTGGAGCGAGCTGGCGGCCGGTCACCACTACCTGGCGGCGCTGGATGGCGAGGAGCTCATCGGCTACGCCGGGCTGGCGGTCGTACCCCCCGACGATGCCTGGGTGCAGAACATCGCGGTACGCCGCGACCACCAGCGGCGCGGGGTGGGCCGGGCGTTGCTGGAGGCCCTGCTCGCCGAGGCCGACCGCCGTGGCGTGCGGCGGATCCTGCTCGAGGTCGCGGTGGACAACGGCCCCGCGCAGAAGCTGTACGCGGCCTACGGGTTCGACCAGGTCGCCGTGCGGCGTGGGTACTACCAACCCAGCAACACCGACGCGCTGGTGATGATGCGGGAGGAGCTGGGGTGACGCAGCCGCTTGTGCTCGGGATCGAGACGTCGTGCGACGAGACCGGCATCGGTGTCGTTCGCGGGCACACCCTGCTCGCCGACGCCGTCGCGTCCAGTGTGGACGCGCACGCCCGGTTCGGCGGCGTCGTGCCGGAGGTCGCCAGCCGCGCCCACCTGGAGGCCATGGTGCCCACGATGCAGCGGGCGCTGGACAGCGCCGGGGTCACGCTGGGCGACCTCGACGCGATCGCCGTGACCGCCGGGCCCGGTCTCGCGGGCGCGCTGCTCGTCGGTGTCGCCGCGGCGAAGGCGTACGCGCTGGCCGCCGGCAAGCCGCTCTACGGGGTGAACCATCTCGCCGCCCACGTGGCCGTCGACACCTTGGAACACGGCCCGCTGCCGGAGCCGGCGATCGCGCTGCTGGTCTCCGGCGGGCACTCCAACCTGCTCCGGGTGGAGGACCTCGCCGGCAAGCTCACCTCGCTCGGTTCCACCATCGACGACGCGGCCGGCGAGGCGTTCGACAAGGTGGCGCGGCTGCTCGGGCTGCCGTTTCCCGGCGGGCCCCCGATCGACAAGGCGGCCCGCGAGGGGAGTGTGGAGATCGCGTTCCCGCGTGGCCTCACCGCGCCCAAGGACCTCGCCACGCACCGGTTCGACTTCTCGTTCTCCGGGCTGAAGACCGCGGTCGCCCGCTGGGTCGAGGCGCGCGAGCGCGCAGGCGTTCCGGTACCGGTCGCCGACGTGGCGGCGAGCTTCCAGGAGGCGGTCTGCGACGTGCTGACCGCCAAGGCCGTCGACGCCTGCCGGGATGCCGGCATCGACACGCTGGTCATCGGCGGCGGGGTCGCGGCGAACTCACGGCTGCGGGCGCTGGCCGAGGAGCGCTGCGCGAAGCACGGCATCTCGTTGCGCGTACCCCGACCGAAGCTGTGTACCGACAACGGAGCGATGGTCGCCGCGCTCGGATCGCACCTGGTCGCGGCCGGCGTGAGCGCCAGCCGTCTGGACCTGCCGGCCGACTCCGCCATGCCCGTTACCGCGGTGACCGCCTGAGGCGGTAACCTCCCCACCCGTGATCGTGCGGATGTGGGAGGTGCGGGCGCACCCGGAGGCGTTCGCCGACCTGATCTCGTGGGTCTGCGAGGCGGCGCTGCCGGACATCGAACAGCATCCGCTGCACATCTCCAGCGAGGTCTTCTCCTCCACCGACCACCGGCTCGTGGTCATCTCCAAGTGGCGCAGCGCGCCGCAGCCGCTGGCCGACCCGCCGCGCCACCTCGTGGCCCGCCCGCCCCACTTCTGGGACTTCGCTCCGGTCGACCGCTGAAACCCCGCCGCTGAAGCCCCGCCGCTGAAACTCGGAGGCGGATCTCCCGGGCCCCGACGTAACCTCGGTGAGCCATGAAGCAGCTTCCCGTCGCCGATCCCGGGGCTCCGGACCTCCGGTCGGCGATGCGTTACCTGCTCTGGGTCGCCCGTACCCAGGCGACGACCATGTGGGTCGCGGTCGCGCTCGGGATCGTCTGGATGGTGACGCAGGCCCTGATGCCGGCGGCGGTCGGGCGCGCCATCGACGAGCTCGCGGGCGGCGACATGTCCGGGCTGACCCGCTGGTCGCTCGTCATGCTCGCGCTGGGCCTGGTCCAGACCGCGGCTGGAATCGGCCGGCACCGGTTCGCGGTCACGAACTGGCTCGGCGCCGCGTACCGCACGGTGCAGGTGACCGTGCGGCAGGCGAGCCGGCTCGGTGCCACGCTCCCCAAGCGGGTGGCCACCGGCGAGGTGGTCAGCGTCGGTACCTCCGACATCGCCCAGATCGGCAACGCGATGGACATCACCGCCCGCGGGGCCGGCGCGCTGGTCGCCCTCGTCACGGTGACCGTCATCATGCTGCGGACCTCGCTGCCGCTCGGCCTCGTCGTGCTGGTCGGCGTGCCCGTGCTGATGTCCGTCGTGGGGCTGCTGCTGCGGCCGCTGCACACACGCCAGCAGGCCTACCGCGACCTGTCCGGCAAGCTCACCGGGCGGGCCACCGACATCGTGGCCGGGCTCCGGGTGCTGCGCGGCGTGGGCGGCGAGGCGGCGTTCGCGGCGCGCTACCGGGCCCAGTCCCAGCAAGTGCGAAACGCGGGTGTACGGGTCGCCCGCGTCGACTCGGTCCTGCAAGGCTTCCAGATCCTGCTCCCGGGCAGCTTCGTGGTGCTCGTCACGTGGCTCGGCGCCCGGTTCGCGCTCGACGGCCGGATCACCGCCGGCCAGCTCGTGGCGTTCTACGCGTACGCCGCGTTCCTGATCTCGCCGTTGCGCACGCTCACCGAGATGGCCGATAAGATCACCCGAGGGCACGTGTCCGCTCGCCGCGTCGTCCGGATCCTGGCGTTGGAGCCGGAGATCGCCGAGCCGGCTCAGCCGGCGGTACCTCCGCGTGGGGACACGCAGCTCGTCGATCCGGAGTCGGGCGTGGTGATCCGTCCCGGACTGCTCGCCGCCATCGCGGCCGCCACCCCCGAGGAGGCGGCCGCGATCGCTGACCGGCTCGGCCGGTACACCGAGTCGGCGGCGCGGCTTTCCGGCGTACCTCTCCGGCAGCTGGCGACCGCCGCGGTGCGCGAGGGGATCCTGGTGGCCGACAACGACGCACGCCTGTTCTCCGGCCCGTTGCGCGCGGAGGTGGACCCGCGCGACACCGACGACCGCGACGCGCTCGCGGCGGCCCTGCACACGGCGAGCGCCGAGGACATCATCGCCGCGCTCCCGGACGGGCTCGACACGCCGGTCGTGGAGCGGGGTCGGGAGTTCTCCGGCGGGCAGCAGCAGCGGCTGCGCCTGGTACGCGCGCTGCTCGCCGACGCGCCGATCCTCGTGCTCGTCGAGCCGACCAGTGCGGTCGACGCCCATACCGAGGCCCGCATCGCGCAACGGTTGGGCGCCGCCCGGTCGGGCCGGACCACGGTCGTCTGCACGACGAGCCCGCTCCTGCTCGACCGCGCCGACCACGTCCTGTACGTCGAAGGCGGGCGGGTGCGCGCCGAAGGTACGCATCGCGAGCTGCTCGACCGCTCGCCCGCGTACGCGGCGACGGTGACCCGGGGAGAGGAGCTGTGAACGTGGCCCGGCAGATCCTGCCGGTGGCCTCGAAGTCGCAGGTGTACCGGGCCGCCCGGCTGTTGTTCGTGCGGCACCGGCGCCAGCTGGCGGTGACGGTGCTGCTGCACGGGCTGGCCGCCGCCACCGGCCTGGTGGGCCCCCGTCTGCTCGGTGACCTGGTCGAGGCGATCCGGCACGGCACCACCCGGTGGACCGTCGACCGGACGGCGCTGGCCATCGCGGCGTTCGTGGTCGTGCAGTCGGTGCTGATGCGCTTCGCCCTGTACTCCTCGGCAAGGCTCGGCGAGGCGGCAATAGCCGAGCTGCGCGAGGACTTCGTCGACCGGGTCCTCGCGATCCCGTTGTCCACTGTGGAGCGTGCCGGCGCCGGTGACCTGATCACGCGGACCACCCGGGACGTGGGCGAGCTGTCCGACACGGTGCGGTTCGCCGTACCGCGGATCCTCGTCGCCGCGGTCGCCGGCTGCTTCTCGATCGGCGCGCTGGTCCTCGTCGGCCCGCTGCTGGCGCTGCCCTGCCTGGTCGCGCTGCCGATCCTGTGGGCGGGCACGAAGTGGTACCTGCGCCGGGCGCCGGCCGCCTACCTGCGCGAGGGCGCGGCCTACGCCGACCTGACCGACGGCCTCGCCGAGACGGTCGAGGGCGCCCGGACCATCGAGGCGCTGCGGCTGGCCGAGCGCCGGCGGCGGCGCACCGACACGGACATCGCGCGCTCGTATGCCGCCGAGAGGTACACCCTGTTCCTGCGCACGGTCTGGTTCCCGCTCACCGAGATCTCCTATGTGCTGCCGGTCGTGGCGACGCTGTTCCTCGGTGGCTGGTTCCACATCCAGGGCTGGGTCACGCTCGGCCAGGTGACCGCCGCGACGCTCTACGTCCAGCAGCTCATCGACCCGTTGGACACCCTGCTGTCATGGCTGGACCACGTTCAGGTCGGCGCCGCCTCGCTGGCCCGGCTGCTCGGCGTGGCCGACATCGCGCAGCGCGAGGACCGCAGCTTGCGAGGACCGCAGTCGCAAGCTGTGGCCGACATCGCGCAGCGCGAGGACCGCAGCTTGCGAGGACCGCAGTCGCAAGCCAGCTCCATCGCCGACGACCGGGTGACCGGTCCGCGGCGCCCCGATGGCGAGCGGCTGGAGGCGAGCGGCGTCCGGTACTCCTATGTGGAGGGTCGGGATGTGCTGCACGGCATCGACCTGCGGGTGGAGCCGGGGGAGCGGCTGGCCATGGTGGGGCCGTCCGGCGCCGGCAAGTCCACCCTGGGGCGGCTGCTCGCCGGGATCCACCCGCCGCGTACCGGCACCGTGACGGTCGGCGGCGCGCCGCTGGTCGAGCTGCCGCTGGACGAGCTGCGCAGCCACGTCGCGCTGGTCACCCAGGAGCACCACGTGTTCGTGGGTACCGTGCGGGACAACGTGTCGCTGGCGCGGCCGGGCGCCTCCGACGCCGAAGTGCGGGCCGCGCTTGAGGCGGTCGACGCGCGGGAGTGGGTCGACGCGCTGCCGGGCGGGCTGGACACGCCCGTGGGCTCCGGCCATCACGCACTCACCCCGGCCCAGGCTCAGCAGCTGGCGCTGGCCCGGCTGGTTCTGGCCGACCCGCACACCCTGGTGCTCGACGAGGCGACGTCGCTGATCGATCCCCGTACCGCCCGGCACCTGGAACGGTCGCTGGCGGCGGTGCTGCATGGGCGTACCGTCATCGCGATCGCGCACCGGCTCTTCTCGGCGCACGACGCGGACCGGGTCGCGGTGGTGGAAGATGGCGTGGTGACCGAGCTGGGGAGCCATCACGAGCTGATCGAGGCCGGCGGGGCGTACGCGGCGCTGTGGCGGTCGTGGCACGGCAGCGCCGAACACGAGCCGGCGCCGGCGGTCTCGTCGTGAGGCGGGTCGCGAGGCTGCCCGCCGCAGTGGCGGTGCGCGCTGGCGTGGCCGTGCTCGCTGGCGTGGCCGTGCTCGCTGGCGTGGCGGTGCTCGCGGGGTGTGGCGACGGCAAGCCGGCCGCCGTCCCGTCGCCCGTGTCGCTGCCCTCATCGGCCGCTGGGGTGGACTGCGCCGCCGACGCGGTGGCTGGCAAGCAGGTGCGGTTCGGTGCGCGCGGCGCGAGCGACCTCGGCGGCGTGCTGTTCGGCACCGGCCACGTCGGCATCGTCTTCGCCCACCAAGCCGCCGGCAACGTGTGCGACTGGGCGGCGTACGCCAAGGAGATGTCCCGGCGCAGGTACCGTACGCTGGTGTTCGACTTCTCCGGCTCGTTCTCGTCGTCGGGCGCCACGAACGACCTGATCACCGATGTCGCGGCGGCTGCGGCGTTCCTGCGCGGTGCCGGGGTCGACACCGTGGTGCTGGCCGGCGCCTCGATGGGCGGGACATCGGTGATCACGGCGGCGACGACGATCCAGCCGCCGGTCGCCGGGGTCATCGCCCTATCCGCGGTGCAGACCTGGCTCGGGGTGAACGCCACCACGGCGGCGCCCAAGCTCACCGTCCCTGCGCTCTACCTCGTGGGCCAGCATGACCGGTCCGTCAGCGACGCGCAGGCGTTGCAGGCCGCGACCCCGGCCGCCCTTGGCAAGCTCGTGATCGTGGACGCCGCAAGCCACGGAGTCGGGCTGCTGAAACCCAACAGCTTCGACGGGGAGGCTGCGGCCAAGACGGTACGCGCCGAGATCGACGGGTTCCTGGCCCGGGTCGCTCCCGCCTGAGGGCTCGCGCCTAGGGCCCGGACCCGGCCAGGGACGCCGGTGGATGCGCCGATCCCTTACCGTGAGCGCAACAGGGGGTGGGACCCGTGGACCGCCGACGGATGCGCTGGATCGCGATCGCGTGCGTGACCGCGATCGTGGCCGGAGCGCTGGTCAGCGGCGCCAACGCATGGGCGGCGAAGGGGGACGAGCGGTGCCGGCGGGTCCCCGCTCCCGGACCCAGCGCAGAGAACCCGAACGGTCACGGATCGATGCGCGCCTGGCGGGGTGCGGCATTACGAGCCGTCGGTTGCGGCGCATGGCGCGAAATGCGACAGCACATGCCGCACCGGCACGGTCACCGGTGACTGTGCCCCGATCAGCAGGTGGCGTTTCCGGCCTTCGCGCACTGGATCGCGTGCGGCTTGCCCAATGACGAGCCGAGCACCTTGAACGTCATGCTGAAGCCCTGGTTGCTGGTCTCGAAGACGTATGTGTACCCGCCCGATGGCGGCGGCCCGTTGTTCTGGGCGGTCCAGTCCGTCGGCGGAGTGCTCCTGCTGACGAGGTCGACGGTGCTCCGGTTGGCCAGCGCCAGCATCCGCTGCTTGTTGCCGTTCACCCAGGCCAGGATGAAACCGCTGACGTAGCTGTCGGCGCTGGACGGGTACTCCGTCTTTTCGAAGACGACCTCGCTGACCGCGTGCGGCTTGCCCAGCAGCTGCGTGGTGAGCCGCAGCTGCAGCTGGTCACCGGCGTTGTTGCGGAACGCGCAGTACTGCGAGCCGGCCGCGCCCTCGCAGCGGTAGTACAGCCAGTGGCTGTCGGGCGTCCCGCCGATGTTCAGGAAGGTGACCGCGACGCCCGGGCCGCTGAGCTGCTCTAGCCGGCCCTTCTGGCCGTTGACCCACGCGGTGATGGCGGCCTCGGCATACGCCCGCGCCTCATCGGGGTACCCCGTCGGGACGGGTACGCCCGTCGGGTTGGCGTCCGCGGTCGGGGAAGCCTCGACCGGCTCCGCTGCAGCCGGCCACGACCACGGTTGCGACCAAGACGCCGAGCCCGACGCGGCAGCCGATCCCGACGCGGCGGCCGAAGGAACGCATGAGGGCACCTCCTCCCAGGGTGCCCGCGAGCCTACGACCGAGCGCCGGGCACGGCTTCGATCGGTCGTGTTATGGACTAGCGGGATTGCGCCGAGGGCTCGATCACGCAGTCCGGACCCGGGTACATGAGGCTCTCGTGGCCATCGGGAAAGCGGACCAGATACGGCGGCGCGCCGTTGTCTCCGCGTACCTCTACGATCTCTCCGTAGCGGTCGCGGGTGCCCACGGTGCGCCCGTGCAAGCGGACCCGATCGCCGACCGTGGCCTGCATACTTCCTCGCCTCCCACATGGTGCGTGCCTGTCGCTTCTGACTTTGCCGCAGGCGGGCGGTTCGCGCCAGTCCTCGCCGCATGTTCGGTTCGCGCCGCGTGTCCGGCCGCGGCGCGCTGGCACTCTCCTTGACGGAGTGCTAGCCGGCGACATAACCTGCGGTTAGCACTCTCGTATCGAGGGTGCCAACACAGGCGTCAAGCCAGGCGGAGCCGGCACCCGCGACGACGGAACCGCCCGGCCGGCATGCCATCACAGAGATTCGCAATCCAGATACCCCAGGAGGGTATGCCCGTGACTACCGCGACCAAGGTTGCGATCAGGCCGCTTGAGGACCGGATTCTGGTCCAGGCGAACGAGGCCGAGACCACCACGGCGTCGGGCATCGTCATTCCCGACACCGCGAAGGAGAAGCCGCAGGAGGGCACGGTCCTCGCCGTTGGCCCGGGTCGCTTCGACGACAAGGGAAACCGCGTCCCGCTGGACGTGAAGGTCGGCGACACGGTGATCTACTCGAAGTACGGCGGCACCGAGATCAAGTGGGCCGGTGAGGAGTACCTCGTACTTTCTGCCCGGGACGTGCTCGCAGTCATCGAGAAGTGACTGGACACCGCCCCGGGCCGTGGCGCGTTCGCGCCCCGACCCGGGGCGGTGCCGTGTCTCGCGCCGGCCGCCCGCGGCTGGTGCGTCAGCATCTGAAGGGACACCGCAACATATGTCAAAGATCCTGAGCTTCTCGGACAAGGCGCGACATCAGCTGGAGCACGGTGTCGACGCGCTCGCCGACACGGTGCGGGTGACACTCGGCCCTCGCGGTCGCAACGTCGTCCTGGCCGCGAAGTTCGGTCCACCCGTAATCACCAACGACGGCGTGACGATCGCCAAGGAGATCGAGGTCGCCAACCCGTACCACAACCTTGGCGCGCAGCTGGTCAAGGAGGTGGCGACCAAGACCAACGACGTGGCCGGCGACGGTACCACCACGGCGACGGTGCTGGCCCAGGCGATGGTCCACCAAGGACTGCTCAACCTGAGCGCGGGCGCCAACCCGACCGCGCTCAAGCGCGGCATCGACGCGGCGGTCACCGCGGTCTCCGACGCGCTGGCCGGCAAGGCGATCGAGGTTGCCAGCCGCACCGAGGTCGCCCAGGTGGCCACCGTCTCCGGCCAGGAGGCTCGCATCGGCGAGTGGGTCGCCGATGCCATGGAGAAGGTCGGCCGCGACGGTGTGATCACCGTCGAGGAGAGCTCGACGATCAACACCGAGGTCGAGGTCACCGAAGGCATGCAGTTCGACAAGGGCTTCATCTCGCCCTACTTCGCGACCGACGCCGAGGCCACCGAGGCGGTGCTCGAAGACGCGTACATCCTGGTCACCACGCAGAAGATCGCCTCGGTCGAGGAGCTGCTGGCGGTGCTGGAGAAGGTGGTCCAAGCCGGCCGCCCGCTGCTCATCGTGGCCGAGGACGTTGAGGGGCAGGCCCTGTCCACGCTCGTGGTCAACGCCATCCGCAAGACCTTCAAGGTTTGCGCGGTCAAGGCTCCCGCGTTCGGCGACCGCCGCAAGGCCATGCTGCAGGACCTGGCGGTCCTCACCGGTGGCGAGCTGATCGCGCCGGAGCTGGGGTACAAGCTGGAGTCCACCACGCTGGACATGCTCGGCCGGGCCCGGCGCGTGGTGGTCACCAAGGACACCACGACCGTCATCGGCGGCGCCGGCAACGAGTCCGACGTCGCGGCGCGCGTCGAGCAGATCCGCAAGGAGATCGAGGCCACCGAGTCGGACTGGGACCGCGAGAAGCTCGCCGAGCGGCTCGCCAAGCTGTCCGGCGGCGTCGCGGTGATCAAGGTCGGCGGCGCGACCGACATCGAGCTGCGCGAGCGCAAGCACCGCATCGAAGACGCCATCTCCGCCACCAAGGCGGCCGTCGAGGAGGGCATCATCCCGGGTGGCGGCGCGGCGCTGGTGCACATCGCCAGCGTGCTCGACGGCGAGCTGGGCAAGACCGGTGACGAGGCGGTCGGCGTACGGCTGGTCCGCAAGGCGCTGGACGAGCCGTTGCGCTGGATCGCGCAGAACGCCGGCCACGACGGGCGTGTCATCGTGGCCAAGGTGCGCGAGCTGGAGTGGGGCCACGGCCTGAACGCCGAGACCGGGCAGTTCGTGGACCTGGTCAAGGACGGCATCGTCGACCCGGTGAAGGTGACGCGCAGCGCGCTGGCCAACGCCGCCTCGATCGCCGGTCTGCTGCTCACCACGGAGAGCCTGATCGTGGAGAAGCCGAAGCCGCCGGAGCCGCCCGCCCCGCCGCACGGCCACGGCCACCCGCACGGCCCGGGCTTCTAGGCCCGCTGACGACGGCGGCCGGCTGGGAGCCTCCCAGCCGGCCGCCGGCCGCTTACCGACCGGTTACGCCCCTTGGGCCGGCGCCGCGGCGGGACCACACTTGAGCGGTGAGGTTAGGGGTACGCGCTGTCGGGGCGATCGCCGGGGTTACGGCGGCCGCTGTTGCATTGGGCATCGCCGAACCGGTGGCGGTCGTGACCGGGGCCCGCTCCTCGCCGCTGATCGCGGTCGACGGAGTGGTGGTCGACAAGGTGCCCGAGGCGGTGAAGGACGCCGCGATCCGCGTCTTCGGTACCTACGACAAGCTCGCCCTGCTGATCGGCACCGCGGTCCTGTTGCTCGCCTTCGCCGCCGTCGTCGGTGTGCTCGCGGTGCGCCGCCTGTGGTACGGGCTGGCTGGGATCGGCGTCTTCGGCGCCATCGGGGTCGCCGCCGCACTGTCCCGCCACGGCGCCACCTGGCTGTACGCGCTGCCGTCACTGGTCGGTGCGCTCGCCGGGGCCGGCGTCATGGCCCTGTTGCTGCGACCACCCGCCGAAGAGGCGCAGGCCGGCGCGCAGCGCCGCCAGTTTCTCGGCCTGGCCGGCGGTGCGCTCGGGGTGGCCGCGCTCACCGGTCTGGCCGGGCGGTGGTGGTCCACCCGGCACAGTGTGACTGCGGCCCGGGCGAAGGTCCAGCTGCCGCAGCCGGCGAGCCCGGCCGCGCCGCTCCCAGCCGAGGTGGACTTCCGCGTGCCTAAGCTCGCGCCGTACGTGACCCCGAACGAGGACTTCTACCGCATCGACACCGCGTTCGTGGTGCCCCAGGTCGCCCCGGACGACTGGACCCTGCGGATTTACGGCCGGGTACGCAAGCCGCTCACGCTGACCTACGAGCAGCTCGTGGCGCGACCGATGATCGAGCGGTACATCACGCTGGCGTGCGTGTCCAACGAGGTCGGCGGCGGGCTGATCGGCAACGCGCGCTGGTTGGGCGTACCGATCAAGGACCTGCTCGACGAGGTCGAGCCGGAGGACGGTGCGGACCAGGTCGTGAGCCGGTCGGTCGACGGCTTCACGGCCGGCACGCCCACCGCGGTGCTGCGCGACGGTCGCGACGCGATGCTGGCCGTCGCCATGAACGGGGCACCGTTACCGGTCAACCACGGCTTCCCGGTGCGCATGGTGGTGCCGGGGCTGTACGGGTACGTCTCGGCGACCAAGTGGCTCGCCGGCCTGGAGCTGAGCACGTTCGACGCGTTCGATGCGTACTGGGTCAGGCGGGGCTGGGACGAGCGGGCGCCCATCAAGACCCAGTCGCGCATCGACACGCCGCAGCCGGGTGCGCAGCGGGCGGGCCGGATCACGGTGGGCGGCGTCGCCTGGGCACAGCACCGAGGCATCTCCAAGGTGGAGGTACGCGTCGACGACGGCCCGTGGCAGGCGGCTCGCCTGGCGGCGGTACCGTCGATCGACACCTGGCGGCAATGGATGTGGGTGTGGGACGCCACGCCGGGACGCCATCGGCTGCAGGTACGCGCGACCGACAACGGCGGCCAGACGCAGCCAGAGGAGCCGTCAGACGTCTTCCCCAACGGCGCGACCGGCTGGCACGCCATCGACGTGACGGTCAGCTGAGCTTCAGGCGACCGTGACCTCGCGGCCGGACCGCTGGCCGTTGACCCGCTGGCCGTTGATCCGCTGGGTGTCCAGGCGCCGGCCGCCGTTGACGTGCTGGCCGTTCACGCCGTTGACGCGCTGGCCGTTGACGCCGTTCATGCGCTGGCCGGGAATGGCACGAGGTCCACCGTGCGGCACCGACCCGACCCGGTGCTGGGCCGGCGCCGGATGGATGCCGAGGCGCCGCTCCAGGCGGACGACGTCCACGCGGGTCCGCCGCCGGTCCGCGGCGTCCTCCCAGCCGCAGGCGAGCAGGCGCAGGCGCTCGGCCTCGGTGAAGCCGCCCCACACGCCGTACGGTTCGCGGGTGGCCAGGGCGTGGGCGGCGCACTCCGCCCGTACCGGACAGGTCTGGCAGATGGCCTTGGCCGCGCTCTCCCGGCGGCCGCGGGAGGCGCCCCGCTCACCGTCCGGGTGGAAGAACCGAGCGCTGTCCTGGCCTCGGCAGGAGCCCAGGAGCTGCCAGTCCCATACGTCAGCGATGGGACCGGGCAATCGGGCCACGTTCGTCATCTGCGCCCTCCATCCGGCTAAACCGGGGCGTAAGTACCGGACAGGCGTACGCACGACAGGTCCGGTGCGGTCGATGCTGGGGAACATGCATGGTCAGCGCGGAGATACCCGGCATGGCCGGCGAAAAGGGCAACGCCGAGACTGGTGGGGAACGCTTCGCCTGACGAGGACACGGTCAAGATCCATGCCCAGAGGTTGGTTCGCAGGCTCGGAGCCCGCGACCGGCTACACGCCGTCGCGTCGACCTTCCGGGCCGGCCTGGTGAGCTGACCATGCGGGGTCCGATACCCCGCTGATCGTCTCGCTAAACGGGCATGATCTTAGCGCTCAGCGAGGTCTGCCACAGCGCTCGGCGGCGGGCGCCTCAGCGCTCGGCGTCGTCGGTGGCGTCAGCCAGCGCGTCGTGGACGCCGTCGGCGTATCCCCGGGCGTACTCCCAGGTCACGTAGTGGTCAGGGTCGGGATCGTAGGCAGGCTCGTGCACCCGGGGCCGGCCGGACGTGAGCAAGTGTCGCAGGTTGCCACGCAGCAGGTCCCAGTCAAAATAGTGCGGCTCGTTGCAGTCCTCACATTCGATCACGAGCCCGCGCACGCCGACCGGCGTCAGCAACGCCTGGTAGATTTCCAGGTCAGCAAGATCCTCCAGGACGTCCTGACGCTCGCCTTCGGTCAGGGAGTCGCCCATTTCGTCGCCGCTGTCGGTCAGGTCGGCGGACGGGTCGCCAGGCTCGCCGGCGAAAGGGTCGATGGGCTCGTCGTGCACGCTTCCACCGTAGTCCTGTGACGGGCGGCGCGCGGCACCTACCACTGTCCGGCCGGGCCAACTCGGTAGGATGAACGCCACCGCCGGGCGAGTGAGGGCTGGGGAAACCACATGGATCTAACGCCGGGAGCTGACCTGCACACCGAGCGCGACGCGCTGCCGCTCGGCCTGACCTTCGACGATGTGCTGCTCCTGCCGGCCGAGTCCGACGTGATCCCGAGCGAGGTCGACACCTCGACCCGGCTGACCCGCAACGTCGGGCTGCGGGTACCGCTGGTCTCCAGCGCCATGGACACCGTGACCGAGGCCCGGATGGCCATCGCCATGGCGCGCCAGGGCGGCCTCGGAGTGCTGCATCGCAACCTGTCCATCGAGGAGCAGGCGGTGCAGGTCGACCTCGTCAAGCGCTCCGAGGCCGGCATGGTCAGCAACCCGGTCACCTGCTCGCCGGATGACACCCTGGGCGACGTCGACGCCATGTGCGGGCGGTACCGGATCTCCGGCCTGCCGGTGACCGACGCCACCGGCACCCTGGTGGGCATCGTGACCAACCGCGACATGCGCTTCGTGAGCGACCCGTCGACCCTGGTCCGCCAGATCATGACCCCGATGCCCCTGATCACCGCGCCGGTGGGGGTGGCCAACGCGGAGGCGCTCGCCCTGCTGCGCCAGCATAAGGTGGAGAAGCTGCCGATCGTCGACGAGGCCGGCAAGCTGCGGGGTCTCATCACCGTGAAGGACTTCGCCAAGAGCGAGCAGTACCCGCACGCCACCAAGGACGACGCGGGCCGGCTGCGGGTCGCCGCGGCCGTCGGCGTCGGCGAGGACGCCTACAAGCGGGCGCGGACCCTGGTCGACGTGGGGGTCGACGTGTTGATGGTCGACACCGCGCACGGCCACAACCGGCAGGTGGTCGAGATGGTCGCCCGCCTGAAGAAGGACACCCGGGCCGACGTGGTGGGCGGCAACATCGCCACGTATGACGGTGCCCGGGCGCTGGTCGAGGCGGGCGCCGACGCGGTCAAGGTGGGGGTCGGGCCGGGCTCGATCTGCACCACCCGTGTGGTGGCCGGCGTGGGCGTGCCCCAGATCACCGCGATCCTGGAGGCGGCCAGGGCCTGCCGTCCCGCGGGCGTACCGGTCATCGGCGACGGCGGGATGCAGTACTCCGGTGACATCGCCAAGGCGATCGTGGCCGGCGCCGACGCGGTGATGCTCGGCAGCCTCCTCGCCGGGTGCGAGGAGAGCCCGGGTGAGCTCATCTTCATCAACGGCAAGCAGTACAAGTCCTACCGGGGGATGGGCTCGCTGGGGGCCATGCAGTCACGTGGGACTAGGGGCTCAGCACGGTCCTACAGCAGAGACCGTTACTTCCAGGACGACGTGCTCTCCGACGACAAGCTCGTGCCGCAGGGCGTCGAGGGGCAGGTTCCCTACCGCGGCCCGCTGTCGGCCGTGGCCTACCAGCTCGTCGGTGGCCTGCGGTCGGCCATGGGGTTCGTCGGCGCGTGGACCATCGCGCAGCTGCAACAGCGCGGTCAGCTGATCCGGATCACGGCGGCCGGCTTGCAGGAGAGCCACCCGCACGACATCCAGATGACCATCGAGGCGCCCAACTACCACTCGCGCTAACTGTTCTACGAATTCCTGGAGTGCTCAATGCGTGACGTGGTCGAGATCGGGCTGGGTAAGACCGCACAACGGGGGTACCACCTCGACGACATCGCCATCGTGCCGAGCCGGCGCACGCGCGATGTCGACGACGTGTCCACGGCGTGGCAGCTCGACGCGTACCCCTTCAAGATTCCCTGCGTGGCGCATCCGTCAGACGCCACGATGAGCCCGACCACGGCGGTGGCCCTGGGCCGCCTTGGCGGCCTCGGTGTGCTCAACGTCGAGGGACTGTGGTGCCGCTACAGCGACCCGACCGAGGTGCTGGCCGACCTGGCCGGGCTCGACGAGGACGCGCCGACGACCCGCCGGCTGCAGGCCGCCTACGGCGAGCCGATCAAGCCGGAGCTGATCGTGGAGCGGGTCAAGGCGATCCGCGACGGCGGGGTGACGGTGGCGGTACGCGTCTCGCCCCAGCACACGCTCGCGCTCGCCCCGGTGGTGCTCGACGCGGGCGTGGACATCCTGGTCATCCAGGGCACCCTGGTGTCGGCCGAGCACGTGTCCACTGTGGACGAGCCGTTGAACCTCAAGGAGTTCATCGCCGACCTGGACCTGCCAGTCATCGTGGGTGGCTGCACGAACTACCAGACGGCGCTACACCTGATGCGTACCGGCGCCGCCGGTGTCATCGTCGGCGTCGGCGCCGACGAGTGGTCGACCACGGATCGGGTGCTGGGCATCCGGGTGCCGATGGCCACCGCGATCGCGGAGGCCGCCGCCGCCCGGCGCGACTACCTCGACGAGACGGGCGGCCGGTACGTGCACCTGATCGCCGACGGCGACATCGAGACGTCAGGCGACATCGCCAAAGCGCTGGGCTGCGGGGCTGACGCGGTGATGCTCGGCGAGCCGCTGTCGCGGTGCGAGGGCGCCCCGGCCGGCGGCGCGTGGTGGCACTCCGCCGCGAGCCATCCGAAGCTGCCGCGGGGCAGCCTCGGCGTGGCCGAGGAGCCGATCGGCACCATGGAGCGGGTGCTCTTCGGGCCGTCCGACGACCCCGAGGGCGTCCTGAACCTCTTCGGCGGCCTTCGCCGGGCGATGGCGAAGTGCGGGTACCGCGACCTCAAGGAGTTCCAGAAGGTCGGCCTGGTCATCGATCGGTGAGGTGGCCCGCTCCCGCGCGGTCGCCCGCAGCCGGCACAAAGCGGAGGGAGCGCAGCGAGCGCAGCGACTGCCGGCTACAGGGCGACTGAGGAGCGCGGGAGCCGCGGCCGCGGAGGCGGTCGCCAACTAACGCGGCAGGGCCTGCTGGAGCTCGGCGCGCAGGGCTGGGGTAAGCATCTCGCCGGCTTGCTTGGCTAGGCGCGCCATCTCGTAGCCGACGACCCCGATGTCGGCGTCGCGCCCGGCGAGAGTCGCCAGGATCGACCCGTCGCGGATAGCCATCACGAGGAAGTATCCGCGGCCCATCTCGACAACGGTCTGGCGGACTTCGTCGCCGTCGAAGATGCGCGCCGCGCCGGTGGTGACGCTCATCAGGCCGCACGTGACAGCGGCGAGCTGGTCGGCGCTGTCCCGCGGCAGGTGGTCGGAGACGGCGACCAGCAGCCCGTCGGACGAGACCACGACCGCATGGGCCACTCCGGGTACCCGCTCGGTGAACGCGCTGACTAACCAGCTCAGGTCTCGCGCTTCGGGGCTGATGTTCACGTAACGCTCCTCGGCAGGTCGGTCGATCCGTTGGTCATCTCGATCGATCGGCGCCAGCATGGCGCGCGGGGGAGGGCTACTCATTCGGTGTGCCGTCCTCGGCGGTGGCACGGTGCACTCCACTGTAGAACTGGGTGAGCATCGACCCCACACTGGTGGGGTCCGGCTCGGCGTACGCCGGCACCGCGACCTCCTCCCGCCGCTGGGTGGCGGACGAGTCGGAAGGCAGCTGCGCCATGGGTACGCGGATCGGCAGGCCGGCGTTGCTGGTACCGGCGGTGACCTGGGCGCGCTGCGCGGAGACCGCGGGACCCGGGCGGTTGGGCGGGCCGGTTCGGGACCACCAACGTGTACCGTCGCTGGCGCGCTCCCGGCCCGCACCGAGCACATCTTCCGCGCGTCGCGGCGGCGCGGGCGGCGCCGATACGGCGGCAGGTGTCGGTTCGGCGACCGGCGTTGGTTCGGCGGGCGCGGGGCTGACCGGCGCCACCTCGCCCGGCGACTCGGTGACATCCAGCTCGACAGTGGCGGGGCCCGCGGTGATGGCTATCGGGCGGCGTACCGCCTGGGAGAGCCGGCTGAGCCGGGATGGCTCGGCAGGTTCCAGGGCCCTCGTGCGCTGGGGGCCCGCTCGGTGCGACGGTACAGGCGCGAGCAGCTGACCGGGCAGCATCACATGGGCGACCACGCCGCCGGCCGAACCCCGAAGATCGACCCGGATCCGGTGCCGCGCCGACAGGTGGCCGACCACGACCAGACCCATCCGCTCGGATGCGGCGACGTCGATGGCCACGGGCATGCTCAGCCGCCGGTTCGCCTCGGCGAGGTTCGCCGCGGTCATGCCGATGCCGTGGTCTTCGACGGTGACGACGGCCCCGTCACCCTCCGGTGACCGCCAGCCGTTGACCGTCACCACGCTGTCCGGCGGCGAGAACGCCGTGGCGTTTTCCAGCAGCTCGGCCAGCAGGTGCACCAGGTCGGAGACGGCATGGCCGACCACGTACACCTCGTGGGTCACGTCCTGCTGGATGCGCTGGTACTCCTCGATCTCGGCGATCGCGGCGAGCACCACCTGGGACAGCGGCACCGGCTCCGGCCAGCGCCGGCTGGCGTCCCCGCCGGCGAGGACCAGCAGGTTTTCGTCGTTACGTCGCATGCGGGTCGCCAGGTGGTCCAGCTTGAACAGGACCGCGAGCTGGTCGGGGTCGGTCTCGCCGGCCTCGAGCCCGTCGAGCAGCTCGAGCTGCCGCTCGACCAGGCTCTGGCTGCGTCGAGCCAGGTTGACGAACATCGCGTTGACCGCGCGGCGCATCCGGGCCTGCTCGGCGGCGAGGCGTACGGCGCTGTGGTGCACCGCGACGAACGCCTGCGCCACCTCACCGATCTCGTCCTCGCTGCCGACCGCGGTGGTGGGCATCTCGCCGGGATCGGCCCGGTCGCTCGTACGCAGCCGCTCGATCGCCTCCGGCAACCGGTTCTGGGCCACGTCAAGCGCCTCGACCCGCAACGTTCGCAGCGTTCGGGCCATCGACCGCCCGATCGCCCACGAGGTCAGCAGCGCCACCACCAGGATGAGCAGGACCACGCCGGTGACCGCGACGGTGCGCTCCCACTGGACGCTGCTGCGCGAGTCGGCGAAGCGGACGGCGTCATCGGAAAGGCCCTGCTCGACGCGGCGCATGAGGTCCAGATGCGTGGTGCTCGCCAACCACCACTGTTGCGGGTCGACGCCGATCTTCGGGCTGCGCGCCCGCTGCACCGCGGTCTCCTCCAGGCGGCCCGCGGTGCGTACCGCCTGGCCGCGCACCACCTCGTCGAAGGCGGCAACCTGGCTCGGGCTGGCGTCGGCACGGAACCGGTCGAAGGCTGAGCCGCGGTTGGCGCGGGTGTTGATGAAGTCGTCGAAGTCGGTGTCGGCGAACAGGTCGGCGCGGAACACCGCGTACAGCCGGCCGCGCACCTGCGAGCTGAGCTCCTTGGCCGCGGCCAGGTCGGCGAAGGAGCGTACGGCGTGGGTCAGCCGCTCGTCGTCGATGAAGGCCGAGGGCTGCGGCAGCAGTGCGAGCAGTCCGCTGATGCAGTCGGTGTACACGTCGAAAGCGGCCCACTGCCGTAGCCAGCCGTCCTTGATGCCGGTTCGGGCCCGGGTGACGCCGTCGATGCCGGCCATCGCCCGGTGGTACGCGGCACGCACGGCGGCGTCGCGCAGCAACGGACTGGCGGCCCGGCGGAGGTCCTCGGCTGCCTTGTCCACCGCCTGCCGGTCGGCGGCCAGCTCCTTGGCGACCCGTTGCGGGTCGACGGTGCCCCGGTCGCCGCCGACGCCGACGGTGGCCAGCTCGCCGGCCATGTGGTCGCGCTCCCGCTGGAGCTCGTGGACCAGAGCGGTGACCTGGCGGGCGAGCCTGACCTGGCGGCCGAACTGTTCGAGGTTGATCGCCTGCTGGACGGAGGAGTACGTCTGGAACCCCGCGATGGCGACGAACGCGACGGCGGGGATCATCAACACGGCGGCGAGCTTCGTGCGTACCCGCCAGTGCTGTACGCGTAAGCGGGGGCGTCGCCGTCGCCGGTACCCCGGTTCGGCGCCACGGGTCCTGTGGTGGTTGACGGTCCTTGGGGACGGCGTGGAGGCGGTTGCCGACACGGTCGTAGAGCCCCTTCTGTCCGTTGCCGACCCTGGACAAGCGCCCGGCGTCAATCAAACCAGTACCGGCGGACCTGTCAACGCCCCCATTTGGTGGCACACGTCGTATACCCACCAAAAAGTTACTGGGCTTGATGTGTCACATCCAGAGAGGAAGGATACGGGCCCGTGTTGGCTCATACCGGCCGTTGGCTCGTAGTCGTGTCCGTCACTGCGACGATGGTCACTCCGGTGGCCGGTTGTCGAAGCACCCCGAAGTCCCCGACGCCGGCGGCCGCCACGCTCACGATCGGTTTGATGGCGCCGTCGAGCGGGCCGACCGCGGCGGCCGGCCGGCAAGCCGCTCAGGGCGCGCAGCTCGCGGCCGAGGTGGTCAACGAGGTCAACACCGACCTTCCGCTGCCGCTTGCGGCGGCAGCCGGGCTGCGCGACGGTAGCCGGCTCGCGATCGCGCCGGTGGACACGGCCGGCGACGTGGGCGACATCCCGGGCAAGATCGGCGAGCTCGCCGGTCCCCGACACGCGGTCGCCGTGCTCGTCGTGGACTCGGCCGAGGTGGTCTCGGCGGCGACCCAGCAGAGCGAGCAGCTGCAGGTCCCGCTGCTGGACGCGGCCACCTCGGCGGACTACCTCACCGAGCTCAGCCGGGACTGGTACTTCCGGCTCTCCCCGGCCGATCAGGCGTACGCCCAGACGGCCCTGCAGCTGCTGCGCCAGGTGCAGACCACCGTGCCGGCGCTGCACCGGGTGGCGTTGCTCGAAGGCGCCAGCGTCGCGGGCGCCAGCGCCGGTACCGAGGCGAAGAGCCTCTTCGAGGGCGCCGGGTACGAGGTGGTGCTGCGGCGGCCCGTCGCCCCGCCCGGTCCGGGGATGGCCGACCTGCGGGGCCAGGTGGCGCTCGCCCGCCCCGACGTGGTCTTCGCCATCGCCGGGACCGCGCAGGAGGCCGCCGCCGTCGCCGACTTCAACGACCAGCAGCACGGTGCCGTGCCGGTGGTGGCGCTGGGCCGCGGCGTAGCGGCGCTGCCCGTGAGCTCGCTCCCCGCACAGTCGCCGGGAGTCCTGCGGATCGTGAGCTGGTCGAGCGACCTCGCCCACCGCACCCCGCTCGCCCGGTCTGTGGGCGACCTGTACCAGCGGCGGTTCGGCACCGCCATGACCGACCTCGCCGCGAGCGCGTTCACCGCGGTGCTGACCCTGGCGGCGGCGGCCGACGCCGCCAGTGCTCCCGCGGCGGGCGAGGCCAGCCCGGCCCGCATCCGCGCCGCCCTGCGCCAGCTCCGGCTGGCGGCGACCGCGCTCATCATGCCCTGGAACGGCGTCCGGTTCGCCGCCAACGGCCAGAACGACCTGGCCAGCGGCGTGGTGGAGCAGCAGCTCGCCGGCGGGTTCCAGGTCGTCTTCCCGCGCGAGCTGGCCGCTGCGGCGATCGGCTGGCCAGGCGTCGGAACGTAGCCGCGAGCCGCTGTCGGCTAGCGTTGGTGTATCGACGTTTCCGCCCACGCCCGCCGGCTGGCGGCCCTCGCGCTGGTGCTCGCCGTCGCGGCCGGGTGTACCCCGTCCCGACCGGTCGCCAGCTGGCACACCGCCACGGCGCCGCAACCCGGCGCCGCTGGTCTCGGCGACCCCTACTACCCCGACTACGGCAACGGTGGCTACGACGTCGCGTCGTACAAGCTCGACGTGCGCTACGACCCGGGACCCGGCCGGCTCGACGGGCGCGAGGTCATCACCGCGACGGCCACCCAAGCGCTGTCCCGGTTCAACCTTGACTTCGGGCCGCTCTCGCTCGGGTCGGTCACCGTCAACGGGGCGCCGGCACGGACCGACCGGCCCGGCGGCGTGGAGCTAACCGTCACGCCGGCCCAGCCGCTGGCTGCCGGCCAGTCGTTCACCGTCGAGCTGAGCTACGGCGGTGCCTTCGGTGGCGGCTCCGACGCCGACGGCTCCTTCCTGCACAGCGGTACGGGTGCCGTGGCGGTCGGCGAACCGGAGAGCGCGACCTCGTGGTTCGCGGTCAACGACCACCCGCTTGACAAGGCGACCTACGAGTTCGCCGTCACCGTGCCCGAGGGCTGGACCGCCGTTGCCAACGGCGTGCCGGGCGGCTCCAGCTCCACGGCCGGCTGGACCACCTGGCGCTGGTCGGAGGGGCTGCCGATGGCGAGCTACCTCACCACGGTGGCCATCGGCAAGTACCGCGTGATCACAGGCACCTACCAGGGCAAGCCGGTCTACTCGGCGGTGGCCTCGACGCTGCCGGTCGAGCTGGCTGACCGGGTCATCGCCCGTACCCCCGAGATCGTGGACTTTCTGGCCAGCCAGTTCGGGCCGTACCCGTTCGACGCCGTCGGCGGGATCGTGCCCGACGAGGCGCGGCTGCGCTTCGCGCTGGAGACCCAGACCCGCCCCGTCTACTCGGCCGGGTTCTTCCGGCAGGGCACCGATGACGACAAGACCTGGGTACTCGCGCACGAGCTGGCCCACCAGTGGTTCGGCGACAGCGTCTCGGTGCACTTCTGGCGGGACATCTGGCTCAACGAGGGCTTCGCCACGTATGCCGAGTGGCTGTGGGGCGAGCACCTGGGCCGGGGCACCGTCCAGGATGCCTTCGAGCGGGCGTACGCCGAACCGCCCGAAGGCAGGGTCTGGAGCCCGCCGCCGGGTGATCCAGGCGTGCGGGCGCTGTTCGGCGCGTCGGTCTACCGGCGGGGCGCGATGACGGTGCACGCGCTGCGGGTCACGGTCGGCGACGACGCGTTCTTCCGGATCCTGCGCGCCTGGACCAGCGAGCGCCGGTACGGCAACGGCAGCACCGCCGACTTCCAGGCGCTCGCCGAGCGGGTGTCCGGTCGCGAGCTGGATGCCCTGTTCCAGGACTGGCTGTTCGAGCGGGGCAAGCCGCCGAGACCGAAACCACCCGGGTAGCTCTGTCCGGCAGGTTACCGGTCAGTCACCATAGACCCGTGCGGTACGACGTGGTGATCATCGGCTCCGGCTTCGGCGGCAGCGTGGCCGCCCTCCGGCTGGCCGAGAAGGGGTACACGGTCGCGGTGCTCGAAGCCGGCCGGCGCTTCGCCGACGACGAGCTCCCCAAGACCTCCTGGCGCTCGCGGCGCTTCCTGTGGGCGCCGGCGCTCGGCTGCTACGGCATCCAGCGGATCAACCTGCTGCGCGACGTGCTGGTGCTCTCCGGCGCCGGGGTCGGTGGCGGCTCGCTGGTCTACGCGAACACGCTCTACCGCCCGCTCCGGCCGTTCTACGGCGACCCGCAGTGGCGCGACATCACCGACTGGGCGGAGGAGCTCGCGCCCTACTACGACCAGGCCGAGCGGATGCTGGGCGTGACCACGTACCACCGGATGACCCGTGCCGACGAGGCGATGCACCGGGTGGCCGAGCGGATGGGAGTCGGCGACACGTTCCACCACACTCCGGTGGGCGTCCACTTCGGACGTCCGGGCGAGACGGTCGACGACCCGTACTTCGGCGGCGCCGGGCCGGCCCGCGCGGGATGCCTGGACTGCGGCGAGTGCATGACCGGCTGCCGGCACAACGCCAAGAACACGCTGGCGAAGAACTACCTGTACCTGGCCGAGAAGCTCGGCGCCGCCGTCTATCCCCTAACCACGGCAACGGCCGTGGAACCGGCGGCCGGCGGGGGATATGTCGTGCGCGCCAGGCGGACCGGCCGCCCGCGGCCGCGCAGCACGTTCGAGGCCGAGCACGTCATCTTCGCGGCCGGCGCGCTGGGCACCCAGCGCCTGCTGCACCGGATGAAGGCGACCGGTGCGCTGCCGAAGCTGTCGCCGCGGCTGGGCGAGCTGACCCGTACCAACTCCGAGTCGATCCTGGGCGCCCGCTCGCTTCGCCGCGACGCGGACTTCACCGACGGGGTCGCGATCACCAGCTCGTTCCACCCCGACGAGCACACGCACATCGAGCCGGTGCGCTACGGCAAGGGTTCCAACGCTATGGGCCTGCTGCAGACGGTGCTCACCGACGGCGGTCCGTGGCGGCCGATCCGGTGGTTCCGGGAGTTCTTCCGCCACCCTTGGCTGAACCTGCGGATGCTCTCGGTACGCCACTGGTCCGAGCGTACGGTGATCGCGTTGGTGATGCAGGCGACCGACAACTCGCTGAACGTCCACTATCGACGGTCGTGGTACGGCCGGCGCCGGCTGACCACCACGCAGGGGCATGGTGCGCCGAACCCGACCTGGATCCCGGCCGGCAACCGGGCGGCGCGGCTGCTCGCCGAGGAGATCGAGGGCGTACCGGGCGGCTCCTGGGGCGAGGTGTTCAACGTCCCGATCACGGCACACATCCTGGGCGGTGCACCGATCGGCGCTTCCCCCGAGCAGGGTGTGGTCGACGCCTACCACCGGGTCTTCGGCCACCCCGGGCTCCACGTGGTCGACGGGGCCGCGGTGTCGGCGAACCTCGGCGTGAACCCGTCGCTGACCATCACCGCCCAGGCCGAACGCGCGATGGCGATGTGGCCCAACAAGGGCGAGGTCGACGCCCGGCCGGTGCTCGGCGAGCCGTACCGGAAAGTGGCGCCGGTCCGTCCGCAGGCGCCGGCCGTACCGGCGAGCGCGCCGGCGGCGCTACGCCTGCCGGTGTTCAACACATGAGCCGGGGCAAGCTGCCCGGCGGGCTGAGCGTCTGGCGGGCCAGGTGGTTGCTGCTGGCCGGCGGCGCCACGGGCGGCGGCCGGTGTGATGGTTCGGGGGTACCGGTCGGCGAGGCAGACCAGCCGGCCCTGCACGGGCTCGCCGTCCAGGCCGCGACCGACGCCGGCGCGGCGCAGCCTCGCGTCTGGCTGGACGGGAAGCCGGAGGTGACGGTACACACCGGGCGGCGCCCGTGTGTCCACATCGGACTCCCATTGGTCTACGCCCTGTCCGAGACCGAGCTTCGGGGCTTGGTCGCGCACCGCCTGGCACCGCTCGGCTTCGCCCGGCCCCGGCTCGTCAAGCGGCTGCACCACGCCTGGCACGAGGCGCGCGAGGAAGCGGCCGACCGGGGCGGCCGGCCCACCAGGCGGCACGCCGCCCTGCTCGCCCGAGCCGCCCGCTTCGCCGACAAGGTCGACCGCTATGCCGACGCCGTCCCGGTCCCGCTGCTCGGCCTGCGGCGCAGCGCCCTGATGTTCGCCCGCGCCGAGATGGCGTCGCTCGCCTTCACCGAGTACGAGGCCACGGTCGCGCTGGTGGCGCTCAGGCGCGGGTACGCCGTCAGCGACCTGCACGACGGGTGGCGGCGGTTGTTGAGCCTCGGCGGGATCGGCGAGACCGGCTGGGACAGCGATCTCGCCGAGGAGCTCGCCGCGCGGCATCCGCGCCTGGCGCAGGCCATCAACGCGCTGGGTGCCGAGGATGTCGAGCTGGACCATCCACAGGGGACGGTCGAGCTGGCGCCGCTGGCACCGGGCGTGCAGCGCCGCCTCGCCGGAACCGTGCTCCTGCCGCCCGGCTGGCGCAGGATGCGGTGGCGGACGCTGGACCAGGTACCGCAGGACGTGTGGCGCCAGCGGGCCGTGGAGGAGGCCGCCGCCGTCAGCGCCGATGTGGCGTTGCTCCTCGGCCGCCAGCCGGCCGACGCCGCCGAGGTCGTGGCGGTGCTCACCACCCGTACTCGAGAGTTTGCCGCGCTCGGCGGCGGCGACGGCACCGACGCGACGGCTGCGCCCGCGTTGCTCGCGGTGTTCGAGGGTGCGTTGCTGCAGCGCGGCTGGCACCGCGCGGACCCGGTGCTGCCCGGCGTGCTGGTGAGCCCGGCCGGCGAGAAGGTCGACGGCCGGACGCTGGACGCCGCGGCGGTCACCGAGCTTGTCAGCGCGCCCGGCTGAGTCGCCAAGACACGGCCGCAAGACCTGCGGACTTCGCTGCGCTCCGTCCGCTGGCGGCCGGTTAGGCTTCGCGCATGACGTCGTCGCCGGTGCTCGTCGTGGACTTCGGCGCGCAGTATGCCCAGCTCATCGCGCGCCGGGTCCGCGAGGCCAATGTGTACTCCGAGCTGGTGCCCCACACCGCGACCGTTGCCGAGATGCTCGCCCGCGAGCCCGCCGCGATCATCCTGTCCGGCGGCCCATCGAGCGTCTACGAGCCCGGTGCGCCTCAGGTCGACCCGGCGCTGTTCGACACCGGTGTGCCGGTGCTGGGGATCTGCTACGGGTTCCAGGCCATGGCGCGCGCGCTCGGCGGCGAGGTCACCCATACCGGCCTGGGCGAGTTCGGCGGCACGCCGTTGACGGTGCGGGGCGGCGTGCTGTTGCGGGACCTGCCCGCCGCCCACTCGGTCTGGATGAGCCACGGCGACTGCGTGACCGCCGCCCCGGACGGGTTCACCGTGACGGCCGACTCGCCCGGCTCGCCGGTGGCTGCCTTCGAGGACCGCGCGCGCCGCCTCGCCGGGGTCCAGTTCCATCCCGAGGTCAAGCACACGCCGCAGGGCCAGGAGGTCCTCACCCGGTTCCTGACCGACATCGCGGGGATCGAGCCGAGCTGGACCACCGGCAACATCATCGACGAGCAGGTCGCCGCGATCCGGGCGCAGGTCGGCAGCGGTCGGGTGATCTGTGGTCTGTCCGGCGGGGTCGACTCGGCGGTGGCCGCGGCGCTGGTGCACCGCGCCGTCCGCGAGCAGCTCACCTGCGTCTTCGTCGACCACGGCCTGCTGCGCGCCGGCGAGGCCGAGCAGGTTGAGAAGGACTACGTGGCGGCGACCGGCATCCGGCTCAAGGTCGTCGACGCCGCCGACCGCTTCCTCGACGCGCTGGCCAGAGTCAGCGATCCGGAGCAGAAACGGAAGATCATCGGTCGGGAGTTCATCCGGGTCTTCGAGGCGGCCGCCCGTGAGGTCGACGCCGAGACCCACGTGGAGTTCCTGGTGCAGGGCACCCTCTACCCCGATGTGGTGGAGTCCGGCGGCGGCAGCGGCACGGCGAACATCAAGTCCCACCACAATGTCGGCGGCCTGCCGTCCGACCTGACCTTCCGGCTGGTCGAGCCGCTGCGCACGCTGTTCAAGGACGAGGTGCGGGCGCTAGGGGCGGCCCTCGGCCTGCCTGAGGAGATCGTCTGGCGGCACCCGTTCCCCGGGCCGGGCCTGGCCATCCGGATCATCGGCGAGGTCACCCGGGACCGGCTGGCCGTGCTGCGCGCCGCCGACCTCATCGCCCGGGAGGAGCTGTCCGGCGCCGGGCTCGACCGCACGGTCTGGCAGTTCCCGGTCGTACTGCTCGCCGACGTGCGCAGCGTGGGCGTGCAGGGCGACGGGCGCACCTACGGGCACCCGGTCGTGCTGCGTCCGGTCTCCAGCGACGACGCCATGACGGCCGACTGGTCGCGCCTGCCATACGACGTGATCGCGAGGATCTCCACGCGCATCACCAACGAGGTGCCCGAGGTGAACCGGGTCGTGCTCGACGTGACGAGCAAGCCGCCCGGCACGATCGAATGGGAGTGACCTTCGGGGGCTCCGCCCCCGAATACCCCCGTAACCGCTAGGCGGCGGCGGCCGGCGGCCGCCACTGATCTCCCGCCGGAAGCGGAGCTTCCGGCATCACGAGCCACATCAACGGGTACGCGAGGACTGCCGCCCCGCCCGTGAGGAAGGCGAGGACCACGAAGAGCACCCGCATCGCGGTTGGGTCGACGTTGGCGTACTCCGCGATGCCGCCGAGGACGCCGGCGATCTTGCGGTCGGTGCGGGAGCGGTAGAGCTTACGGTTCGTCATGTCGCCAACGGTGCCGCCTGGACGGGCGCCGCCGCCTCGGTGACCGCCCGGATCGATGCCCTGAAGTCTGGGACGCCTCTGGTCCGTGGCGGGCCTTACGGGTGACGATGGGAGTCAGCAACCCGACACCCCGCCCGCCAATACCCGTCAGTTGGGGCAGGATCCCGCTCGTGACCCCCGCGCTGGAACCCCTCCGCCGGATCGCCGCGTACGCCATTTGCGTCGACGCCGCGACCCGGCTCTTGTTGGTGCGCGCCTCGACCGGGTCCGGCACGCCGGGCGTGTGGTCGCTTCCCGGCGGCGCCGTCGACCACGGCGAGAACCCCCACGACACGGTGGTACGCGAGACGGCCGCCGAGACCGGCCTGTCGGTGGCCGTGGTCGGGCTGCACGACGTGCTCGCCGATCTGCGGGCGCTGCCCGGGCGAGGGGTCACGATCCACACCGACCGCCTGATCTACCAGGTGACGGTCCGGGGTGGTGCGCTGCGCGACCGGGTGGGTCAGCCGACCGACCTGGCGCGCTGGTTCACCCGCGAGGAGGCCGCCGCGCTGCCCCTGCGCCCGTTCACGGCCGCCGCGCTCGGGCTGCCCCCGGCGTCGGCCGATCTCCGGCCGGACGAGCCACCGGAGTACCCGTCGTTCCACGCCATCCCCGGCCCGGACGGCTTACACCGTACGCAGCGGTTCGCGGCGTACGCGGTGGCGGCCGACCGCCGTGGCCGGCTGCTGCTGACCCGCATCGCGGAGGGGTACCCGGGCGCGGGCAGCTGGCACCTGCCCGGCGGCGGCACCGAGTTCGGCGAACCGCCAGGAATCGCCCTGATCAGGGAGCTATATGAGGAAACCGGTCAGCGCGGGCGCCTGGTCGAGCTGCTCGGCGTGGCAAGCCACCGGGACGCCGCCTCGCTCGGCCCGGAGGGGTACCCGATCGACTGGCACGGCGTACGGGCGTTCTACCGGGTAATGGTGCCCCGGCCGACCCGGCCGCGGGTGCTGGACGCCGGGGGGTCCACGGCCGAGGCCCGCTGGTTCGCCGAGTCCGACCTGGCCGAGCTGACCTTGAGCGAGGTCACCGGCGAGGCCCTGCGCAGCGCCGGCCTCCTCACGCCGTCGCCGTTCCCATCGATCTAGGGATCATGCCGGCATCCGGCGGCCATAACCGGACAAAACAGCCCCTGTGCGCGGCGCGCCCACGGTATCGTTGGAGGGCTGACCGAGGGAACAGGGCATCGCCAAGCCGCGTTGTCGTGTGCGATGGTGTAGGACGCATCGTCGGACGGCACCCGCGCCAGCGGAGCAACCCGGCCGGCAAGGTGGGAACACCCGTTCCTGCAATGGAGGACATAAGTGCCGAGAGCCCCATGGCGTCGGCGTCGCACGACGGACAGCCCACGCCCCGCGGGGCGCCGATGGGCTGGCCGGCTGCGCCGCAGCGGTTCGCTCGCCCGGCAGGTGCTTCTCGTTGGCCGGCGTGGCCGGCGACGGAGCGAGGCCGGTGCGGTCGGCGCGACCGAGCTGGTACCGGACCGTTCCGGCGATATCGACGGGCATAATCCGACCCGGTTCGGCCGGCGCGTGCGACTGCGCCGTGCCGACACCGCCGGTGCCGGCCGCAACGGTGCCCATCCCGGTAGCCTCGCGCCGGTCAGCCCCGCGGTTCCGGCTCCGCCCGGCACCGGCCCGCTGTCGATCCCGCTGCTGCCCGGTGAGCGCACCATGGCGCGCCGCGTACGCTTCGCGGTCGTCAACGCGTGCACGATCGCGAGCCTGATCCTGGGCATGACGGCGATCTTCATCGCCGTCAACCAGGGCGACGCCCGGCTCGCGGCGCTGCTCCTGATCGCCTGCGTGGCCTTTGACGGGCTCGACGGCGGCCTGGCGCGCCGGTTCGGCGTCGCCAGCCCGTTCGGCGCCCAGATGGACTCGCTGGCCGACATGTGCTCGTTCGGCATCGCGGCACCCGTGGTGGTGTACGCGTGGCTGGCCGGCTCGGCTCCGACGATCCTGGTCGTGTCGGCGTGCGCCCTGGTCGCGGTCTGCGCGGCGGTACGGCTGGCCCGGTTCAACGTCTCGCCGAAGGACGGCCGGTTCTTCTGCGGCGTACCGACGACCATGGTCGCCGCGGTGCTCGCCCTCGGCACGATGATCTCGCCGGCGATGCCGCCCGGTGTTCAGGTGGCCGCGGTCGCGGTGCTGGGGCTGGCGATGGTCTCCAGCTTCCCGTACGCGAAGCTGGCGCGGCTGCTGCGCCTGCCGCCGTGGGTGCTCGTCGTACCGATCGTCGGCGCGATGATCGACTACCGCGTCACGTTCGCCGTGGTCGTGCTCGCTTACCTGGCCAGCGGCCCGCTGCTCTGGCTACGCCACCGCGCGGTCTGACCGCGCCTAGCGTTCAGCCCTCCGGGGCTGCGCGCCAGCGGGCGATCGCGGTCACGCCGCCGACCACCCGATCACCGGGCGCGACCATCGGAACCGCCCGCTCAGCCGGCAGGTACACGTCGGTACGCGAGCCGAAGCGGATGAGCCCGAAACGCTCGCCCTTGGCCAGCAGCGAGCCGACCGGTGCCCGCTGGACGATCCGGCGGGCGAGCAGGCCGGTCCGCTGGGCTACCACCACGGTGCCGTACGCCGTGTCCAGCACCGTGTACGCCGCGACGTTGTGCTCGGCCGCCGGGTTCATCGCCGCCGCGTAGCCGCCTTCATCGACGAAGTGGTCGACCACCTTGCCGGCCACCGGCGCCCGGTTGATATGCACATCGAGCACCGACAGGAAGACCGCGATCCGCAGGAGCTCACCGTCGCCGAAGCGTTCGTCGCGTACCCGCTCGACCGAGAGCACCCTGCCGTCGCTGGCGGCCACCGCGGTCGTGGGGTCGCCCGGCACCTCACGGTCCGGGTCGCGGAAGAACGCGGCCACCGGAGCCGCGGCCAGCGCCGGTAGCAGCCACAACCTGGACCTGGGACGGGCCGCCTTGGTCAACGCGGCCAGGCCCAGCGCGATACCGGCGGCCGCGATGCCGTTGGAGTCGATGTGCATGGCGCGCGTGAGCCGTACGCTCGACGGCCGGTGCGCCGGGGTGAGCCGGTCGGCCACCGCAGCGTCGACCGGCGTGTAGCGCAGCCGGTGTACCCGTACCGGCGGGACGTTTCGCAGCACCAGGTCGCTGCCGACCCCGTAGAGCGCCGCCTGGCGCTCGACCTCGTCGGCCGCGCCGGTGGGCCGGCTCGTGGCGGCCACCACGACCGACAGCACGCCACCCGGGTTGAGCTGCTTCGCCAGCCCGTCGAGGAGGGCGCGGGCGTCCTCGGCCGTACCGGTCAGCGGCTCGGCGAGGACCACGACATCGGCGGGGTCCGCCTCACCGAGCGACTCGACCACCCGTACCCGTTCCGCGATCCACCGGCCCCGCATCGCGAGGTGGGTGCGCAGCTTGCCCGCGGCGATCGGACCGTCGGCCACCACGGTCAGCGAGTCGTCCGGGAGCAGCGCGTCGATCATCGCGGCGAGCACCGCCGAGGCCGGCCCTGCTCCTACCAGCAGGCCGGTCTTCGGTCCGCCATGCCGGGCCAGCTCGGCGGCGAGCGTGGCAGCGGCACGCGCGCCGACCTGGACGTTGCGTAGCGCGCCGGGCACCGGGACGTGGTTCATGGTTGATCTGCTCCTGCGGGGCGGTATAGCGGGGGCGGTATGGCTGGATGGTATGGCTGGGTCGTATGGCGGTCGATATTGCGGGGCGATATGGCCAGGCACGCGAAGGCCGGCGGGTAGTCCCCGCCGGCCAGCATATGCTCTCAGGCGAGCTCGTCAGGCTCCGAAGGCCGATCGTTGCGACCGCCCCGAAGCGAGCGGAGCAGGCCGAGAACGCCCAGCACGATCAACCCGGCTGCCAGGATCCACCCGGCCCGGGGCAGCGCCATGTGGAACGTGAACGACCATCCGAACATCCACGACAGCGCCAGGACAAGGAACACCAGGCCGAAGATCAGCGACACGACGTCGGTGCGGTGCCGCTTCATCGCCGTACCTCCAGCTTGCCGAGATCGACTGTTGCGTCGATGTGGACCTGCCCGCCGCCGACGCCGTCCGCACCGTTGTCGGTGATGGTCCGCTTCCGGTCGGGGCCGCCCATGCGCTCGCCGAACACATCGACGTCGCCCAGGTCGACCGACACGTCCACAACGGCGTCGACGTTCGGCGGCAGGATCACCGTCAGGCGTCCGAGGTCGACGCTGACCGCGATGTCGACCCGCCGTTCGGTGAAGTCCACCTGGGACAGGTCAAGCGTCGCGCGCCCGACGTCAAGGTGGTACCGCGGGTCGATCTCGGCCACGGTCGCCGGCGCCCAGACCGCGGCTCGTTCTGGCAGCGTGTCGCCGATGCTCCGCGCGGCGCTGCTGGTGGCGAGCACGAGCGCCAGCACCAGACCCGGCGCGATGAGCCAGCGGGCCCGGCCGAACCAGGCGCCGACCAACAGGCCGAACCCCACGGTGGCCAGCGCCATCGCGACGTACCCCGGCCCGCTGATGTTGCCGCCGGCAAGATCGATCGCCGCCAGCACACCGAGCGTGAGGAGCATGAGGGACAAGGTGATGCGGCCCAATGGCGAGCGTGGCCGCGGCGGGCGTGGCGGAAGCGGCGGCGTGACCGGCGGGGCGCCGCCCAGGCCGGGGTACGTCGTCGTCGTGCTCAGATAGCCCAGCGAAGCGGCGTACGGGCTGGAGCTGGCGTACGGCCCGTGTGGCGCGAACGGCGGGCGGTACCCCGGAGAGGGCTCGCCGCCGGTCGGAGGCGTCACCGGCAGGGTGGTAGGCGCGGCCGGCACCGGGACCGTGGCCGGCGGCTCGCTCGCCGGTTCGCCGGTTGCCATGGGCTCCGGGACGGGCTCGGTTGCCGGCGGCACGGCGGCTGACGTGCTCGGGGGCTCCGGTGCGCCCGGTGCACCCGGTGCGCCGGGGGCGGCCGGGTAGCCCGGGTAGCCGGGATATCCGGGGTAGCCGGACGAGCCGGGCGCCGACGTGGCCGACGGCCGGCCGAGGTTGCCGCCGCGCAACAGCAGCAGCGCCGCTCCCGCTATGACGGCGAGGCCCAGAAACACCGACCGGGGTCCGTCGGAGAACACGGTCCCGAGCAGCATGACGATCAGGACGGCCGAGACGATGACGGCGATAGCCGAGGTGCCCGACTGTCCACGGCCGATCAGCGCTTCGGCCGCGGAGGCGGTGTCCCCTTCGGACGGGATGAGCATCCAGCCGATCAGGTAGATGAGCAGCCCAACGCCACCGAAGATGGTGAGTACGGCCAGGATCACCCGCCATAGCACCGGATCGGTGTTCGTGGCCCGGCCGATCGCGGCGCACACCCCGCACAGCACCCGACCCTGCTGGGGGCGCACCAGCCCGTACCGGCTGGCGAACGCGCCACCTGGCGGTGGCGGCGGCGGGAACGGTGGCGGCCCGGCTGGCGGTGGCGGCGGAGGCGGGAACGGCGGAGGCGGGAACGGCGGAGGCCCCGGCGGCGGCGGCGCCGGCTCTGTCGCAGGCTCCTCCTGCGCGCCGAGGTCCTGCGCGCCGAGGTCCTGCGCGCCGGGTTCCTGCTCCCCGGGTTCCTGCTCGCCGCGCTCGTTGGCCGCGGGCCGTTCGCTCATAACACGATCCTGACGCCGCCAGGCCGCCGACAACCTCAGGCATCGACCCTGACGTCACCCTGAAAAACCAGGTCCGGGCGGTTCCGGTAGTCGCGCGCCACCGCCGCGTGTGACGATCGAAACCAGCAACCTCCATCCGTCCAGAAAGACGCCTGAAGTGAACGCGCACCCGATCGAGGTCCGCCGGCTGTACCGTGCGTCCGACCGGCGGCTCGTCGCGGGCGTCGCCAGCGGCATCGCGGAGCACCTGGGCGTGCCCACGGTGGCGGTCCGCGTCGCGTTCATCGTGCTGACCGTGCTGTCCGGCCTGGGAGCCCTGCTCTACGCCGTGTTCTGGGCGGTCCTGCCGCCCGACCCGTCGGTCGTCGCCGGGCGCCGGGACCGGCTGCAGCTCCTCGCGTTCGCCGCGGTCGCCGCCGGCCTCGTCCTGCTGCAGCTGCTGGTGCGCAGCGACTGGCACACCATGCTGGGCTGGTTGGTGGCGATCGTCGCGGTCGGTGCCGGCATCATCTGGCACCAGGCTGATCCGCGGCGCCGGCAACGGTTCGTCGACAGCCGGTGGCAGCGGACGTTGCTGGACAGCGACCGCCGCTCGTACCTGATCCGGTTCATCACCGGCGGCACCCTGGTGATCGTCGGCATCATCGGCATCCTGCTGTTCTTCTCACCAGCCGCCAACGCCGGGCTGAGCGCGATCGGCTTCGGGCTGCTGTACGCACTGCTGGCCCTCGGTGGAGTCGGCCTGGTCACCGCGCCGGTGCTCTGGCGGGTGATCAGCGCCCTGCGCGCCGAGCGCGAGGCGCGCATCCGCGAACAGGAGCGGGCCGAGCTCGCCGCGATGATCCACGACCAGGTGTTGCACACGCTCGCGCTGATCCAGCGCAACGCCGGTGACGTGAAGGCGGTGCTGCGGCTCGCCCGGGGCCAGGAGCGGACGCTGCGCAACTGGCTCTACAAGTCCACCGCCTCGCCGGCCGAACGCTTCGCGGCCGCGCTGGAGGAGGCCGCGGCGGAAGTCGAGGACACCTACGCGATCGCCGTCGAGACCGTGGTGGTGGGCGACCTCGAGGTCGACGAACGGGTCCGGGCCGTCGTGGCCGCGGCCCGCGAGGCGCTGGTCAACGCAGGCCGGCACGCCAAGGTGTCGTCGGTCTCGCTGTACGCCGAGGTCGAGCCGGACGCGATCAAGGTGTTCGTCCGGGACCGTGGCGTCGGCTTCGAGATGTCCACTGTGGAGGATGATCGGCATGGCGTACGCGGCTCGATCATCGGACGCATGCAGCGCCACGGCGGCCGGGCCGAGATCCGCAGTGAACCAGGCTCGGGTACCGAGGTCCGGTTGACCATGCCGACGCCCAGCGACTCCCGCCGTAGCACCGCAGGAAGGAACCAATCATGAGCGAGCAACCACGGCTGCGGGTCTTTCTCGTCGACGATCACGCCATGTTCCGCGCCGGGGTGCGGGCCGAGCTGGGCGCCCATGTCGACGTCGTGGGCGAAGCCAGCACCGTCGCCGAGGCGCTGACCCGCATCGCCGCGTTAGAGCCGGATGTGGTCCTGCTCGACGTACACATGCCGGACGGCGGCGGCCGGGCGGTGCTGGAGGCCCTGCGGCGCAGCCATCCGCACGTACGCTTCCTGGCGCTGTCGGTGTCCGACGCGGCCGAGGACGTGATCGGCCTGATCCGGGCCGGCGCCCGAGGGTACGTGACCAAGACCATCTCGCCGGAGGAGCTCGCCGAGGCGATCCGCCGGGTGGCCGACGGCGACGCCGTGTTCAGCCCGCGCCTGGCCGGCTTTGTCCTCGACGCGTTCGCGGCCCGGCCCGACGCTCCGCTGGCCGACCCCGAGCTGGACCAGCTGACCAACCGGGAGCGCGAGGTGCTCCGGCTGCTCGCCCGGGGGTACGCCTACAAGGAGATCGCCAAGGAGCTGTACATCTCCATCAAGACGGTCGAGACCCACGTCTCGAACGTGCTGCGCAAGCTGCAGATGTCCAACCGGTACGAGCTGTCCCGCTGGGCCGCCGACCGCCGGCTGGTGTAGTCACCCGGTTGAGATGACCGTGTACGCCTCGGCCAGCCGCCCCTTGGGCAGGCCGAGGCCCCGGGCGGTCAGCGCCAACCGCTCGCGCAGTATCTCGTCCAGCGTGTCGAGGTGCCCGGTCTGCGAGACGTGCGCGCGCAGCGCGGCCAGCTTGCGGGGGTACGTCTCGGTGACGTCCACCGGGTAGTCCGGGTTGGGACCGCCGGCGTACCAGATCTCGCGGACGGTCCACGGCGCGAGCCCCTGGTCGCGGAGCAGCTCGGGGAAGGCGAACGGGTTGCGGGCGTCGGGATAGACCGCGCAGGTGGTGGCCTCTCCGACGGCCAGGTGGTCCGGGTGGCTCGGGCCGGCGATGCGCTCCCACCGGCGCAGTGGCGACGTGGTCAGGATCCGGTCCGGGCGGAAGCGACGGATCCCGGCGGTGATGTCGCGTCGCAGCTCGAGCGAGGGCGTGAGGGTGCCGTCGGCGTACCCGTCCAGGAAATCGACCTGCTTGACCCCGACAGCGGCCGCTGCGGCGCGCTGCTCGGCTTCCCGAAGCGCCGGCATCCGGTCGCGGGGCGTCTCGTCGAAGCCACCCGCATCACCCCGGGTGACCAGCAGGTACGCGACCTCGATCCCCTCGTCGACCCAGCGCGCGACGGTCCCGGCGCAGCCGAAGTCGATGTCGTCGGGGTGGGCCACAACGCACAGCACGCGCTGGACATCGGTCAGCGGGGTGGCGGACGGTGGAAAGCTCACGGCAACCGAGGCTACCGGGGTCTGCCGCCAGCCGGTCTGCAGCGGGTCCGGCTCTGCAGCGGGGGCCCGGCCCGGCCCGGCGCTACAGCGGGCCCCGGCCGGCGCGCAGCAGCAGGAGCGCGACCTGGGTGCCGTCGGCGCCCAGCGCGCTGCGGAAGCGGTCGAGGATCTCGCGCTCGCGGGCGAGCACCAGGCGGGTGCCGCCGGAGGCCACCCGGGTCGCCCCGACCTGCTGCGACAGCGCTGCGCGCTCCTGCCACAGCGCGATGATCGTGGCGTCGATCTCGTCGATCCGCGCGCGCAACGCGGCGATCTGGGCGTCGGTGGCGGACAGCTCGGCTGGTGCCTCGCTGCTCGGCTCGTCCACGGTGATGGCGGTCATGGTCTCGTCCTCGTCGGTCGGGCCTGGCTCCTCGACCCCGGACGCGCGACCGCCCCGGGCTTCGGAGCCCAGGGCGGCGGTAGGTCTTTCGTTCAGGCGCGACCTACGGCTGCCGGACTCCCGGAGCCGTAGAAAAAGTAGAACCGCGCCTGCTCGGTCACGTCGCCGAGTATGCCATGCCAAGGTCGCCCGCCGAAACCCCGACAACTGTCGAGATCCGGTCGCCAACCGTACCGGGACCGAAAGGGCGGCGGGCCGGGCGGTCGCGGCCGGGAAAGTGTCGGTACGGCGAATAGACTCGCCAGTGCGATGCACGCTGTATCTGAGACCCCCGAGCTCCCGACGGCGGGGCCGGCTGCCCAGCCCCCGGCACCGGCCGCCCGACCAGCGGCCGAGCAGCCACGCCGCAGGTCAACCGACCCCGAGCAGCTGCTCGCCGCGCTCAACGACCCGCAGCGCGCGGCCGTGGTCCACCGCGGCTCGCCGCTGCTCATCGTCGCCGGGGCCGGGTCGGGCAAGACGCGGGTGCTCACGCACCGGATCGCATACCTGCTGGCGGCCGGCGGGGTCAAGCCAGACCAGATCATCGCCATCACGTTCACCAACAAGGCCGCCGGTGAGATGAAGGACCGGGTGGCTGCCCTGGTCGGCGGCCGGGCCCGGCTGATGTGGGTGTCGACGTTCCACTCGGCCTGCGTGCGCATCCTGCGGGCCGAGCACGAGCACGCCGGGCTGAAGTCGACGTTTTCGATCTACGACGCCGACGACAGCCGGCGGCTCATGCAGATGGTCGTGCGGGAGCTGGACCTCGACCCGAGGCGGTACCCGGCCCGGTCCCTGACCGCCCAGGTCTCCAACCTGAAGAACGAGCTGATCACCCCGGAGTCCTTCACCGCCAAGGCGTCCGGGCCGCAGGCGCGTATCGTCGCCGAGGCGTACACGCTGTACCAGCGGCGGCTCAAAGAGGCGCACGCGCTCGACTTCGACGATCTGATCATGTCGACGGTCCAGCTGCTCCGGCGGCACCCTGAGGTGGCGCAGGCGTACCGGACCAAGTTCCGCCACGTGCTGGTCGACGAGTACCAGGACACCAACCACGCGCAGTACGTCCTGGTCAAGGAGCTCGTCGGGCCCGACGGCACCGATCCAACGCCGGGCGAGCTCTGTGTCGTGGGCGACGCGGACCAGTCGATCTACGCGTTCCGCGGTGCCACGATCCGCAACATCCTCGAGTTCGAGCGCGACTTCCCCAACGCCGAGACCATCCTGCTGGAGCAGAACTACCGGTCCACCCAGACCATCCTCACCGCCGCCAACGCCGTCATCGACCGCAACACCGAGCGCAAGCCCAAGCGGCTCTGGAGCGACCAGGGAGCCGGCGAGCCGATCGTCGGGTACGTCGCCGACACCGAGCGCGCCGAAGCCGACTGGGTGGCGCGCGAGATCGACCGGCTCCGGGACGACCACGAGTACCGCCCAGCCGACATCGCGGTGTTCTACCGAACCAACGCCCAGTCCCGGGTCTTCGAGGAAATGTTCATCCGCCTGGGCCTGCCGTACAAGGTGGTCGGCGGGGTGCGCTTCTACGAGCGCAAGGAGGTCCGGGACGCGCTGGCCTACCTGCGCGCGATCATCAACTCCGACGACACGGTCAGCGTGCGGCGGGTGCTCAACACGCCCCGGCGCGGCATCGGCGGCCGGGGCGAAGCGTTCGTTGAGGCGCTGGCCAGCCGCGAGGGCATCTCGTTTGGCGCGGCGCTGGCCAAAACCGCGGAGGTGGCCAAAACCGCGGCCAGGACCGCGGCCAAGACCGCGGAGCCGGCCAAGGCGGGCGACGCGCCTGGCATCTCGACCCGAGCCGCGAGCGGCGTCGCCGAGTTCGTGGCGTTGCTGGACGATATGCGCGAGCTGGCCGCCACCGCAGCCCCCGAGGAGGTGCTGGAGGCGGTGCTGCAGCGCTCGGGGTACCTGTCCGAGCTGGAGGACAGCCTCGACCCGCAGGACGCCGGCCGGGTGGAAAACCTCCAGGAGTTGGTGAGCGTCGCCCGGGAGTACACCGAGCGGGCCGCGATGCTGGAGGAGCCGGCGACGCTGGCCGGCTTCCTGGAGCAGGTCTCGCTCGTGGCCGACGCCGACGAGGTGCCCGACGACGATCCGGACCACGCCGGGGTGGTCACCCTGATGACCCTGCACACCGCCAAGGGGCTGGAGTTTCCAGTGGTCTTCCTCACCGGGCTGGAAGACGGCGTCTTCCCGCACCTGCGGTCGCTGGGCAACAACCGGGAGCTGGAGGAGGAGCGCCGGCTGGCCTATGTCGGCATCACCCGCGCCCGCCAGCGCCTCTACATCTCCCACGCGATCACGCGCGCGGCGTGGGGGCAGCCACAGTACAACCCGGCATCGCGGTTCCTCGGCGAGCTGCCCGAGGAGCTGGTGCGCTGGGAGCGCGGCGCGGGTGCCCACACGACCTGGTCAGGCCGGGGCGGCGTGGGTGGGCGGTCCAGCTTCGTTGGGGGTACGCCCAAAGCCGCCGAGCTGGCCGAGAAGCTCGGCATCGACGGCTCGCGCCTGGCCACCGCGAGCGAGCTCAAGCGCGCCGATATGCCGGCGCTGGAGCCGGGCGACCGGATCAACCACCAGCGCTACGGGCTGGGCCGGATCCTGGCGGTGGAGGGGTACGGCGCGCGCGCCCAGGCGCAGGTCGACTTCGGCGAACAGGTGATGTGGCTCGTGCTGCGGCACGCGCCGATCGAGCGGCTGTAAGGCGCCAACGGCGCGCTCACGGCTGGGTGATCACTCCGCCGTACGCCGTCTCGATGTGCTGCGGGATGTCCACGCCGTTGCGCCGCATGAAGGGCACTGGGTCGATCGGTACGCCGTCCAGCCGGATCTCGAAGTGCAGGTGCGGCCCGAAGGAGTACCCGGTGTTGCCAACCAGCGCCAGCAGGTCGCCAGCCTGCACCCTCTGGCCTTCCTTGCAGAGCAGCTTCGAGGAGTGCCCGTACACCGAGACCACCCCGCCGCCGTGGTCGATCATCACGTTGTACCCGTAGCCGGAGTTCCACCGGCACAGGATCACGGTGCCCGCGGCGGCGGCGTAGTACCTGGTCCCCTCCGGGGCGGACAGGTCGACGCCGGGGTGCAGCACGCCCCACCGCTTCCCGAACGGCGAGGTCACCGTGTACTGGCGCAGCGGCAGCAGCCAGATCTTCGGGGCGGCTTGGTCGGAGCTGGACAGCGGGGTCCGGCCGTCGCCACGGCCGGCCCGGCCGGCCTGCGCCCGGTCGGCGAGGTTGCCCAGACCGTCGTAGATGCTGGAGTCCGCGGCGGCGACGTCGAAGCCGTCGGGGAATGTCGTGCTCGCACCTAAGGCGACCACACCCGCGCCGACCACCGCTGTCGTGACGACCGCCGCATACCGCCCCCGTGGCGGGGTCGGTGCGCGGCGGCGCCCGCGATAGCGTCCGCCCGGTGGCCGGTGGTGCATGTACACCTCTGGTCGTCGGCGATCAGAAACGGTCGCGCACGCCTTCGTGCGGGGGAGGAGCAGGTGACCGGTGGCTGTCAATGCCGGTGAGCAACGGACAGCCGCAGCACACGGTAGCCAATCCGTAATTGGGCCCACAAGCCCGGCGGTCGCCATGACGCCGTCACGGTGTGCGACTGACCGCCCTACTAGTGAATGTCGTCACTACCGCTGGCAATTGTCGTTATTCGCGCCGGGCCCGATCCGGTACGGTGCGTAGAGTCCCAGGCGAGAGGGAAAGCGATGACCGGGCGGATTCGGGTGGTAGTGGCCAAGCCGGGGCTCGACGGCCACGACCGGGGCGCGAAGGTGGTCGCGCGCGCACTGCGTGACGCCGGCATGGAGGTCATCTACACCGGGCTGCACCAGACCCCTGAGCAGATCGTGGAGACCGCTCTGCAGGAAGACGCCGACGCGGTCGGGTTGTCGGTGCTTTCCGGTGCCCACATGACGCTGTTCCGCCGCCTGCTCCAGCTGCTGCGCGAACGGGAGGCCAGCGACATCGTGGTCTTCGGCGGTGGGATCATCCCGCAGGCCGACATCCCCGAGCTCGAACGGCTGGGCGTGGCGAAGATCTTCACCCCCGGCGCCACGACACAGTCCATCGTGGACTGGGTACGTGCGCACGTGGCCACGAGCGTGGCCTAGGCTGCCCCGGAGACCGATGACCGTAAAGGATTCCCGTGGACCTGTACGAGTACCAGGGGCGCGAGCTGTTCGCCCGGCACGGGTTGCCGGTGCTGGGCGGCGGTGTCGCCACGACGCCTGAGGAGGCCCGCGCCATCGCCGAGCGGCTCGGCGGGCGGGTGGTCGTCAAGGCACAGGTGAAGACCGGCGGCCGGGGCAAGGCCGGCGGGGTGAAGCTCGCCGAGAACCCCGACGAGGCGCAGGACCGCGCCGCCGACATCCTCGGCATGGACATCAAGGGCCACACCGTCCACAAGGTGATGCTCACGACGACGGCCGACATCGCCGAGGAGTACTACTTCTCGTACCTTCTCGACCGGGCCAACCGCACGTTCCTGTGCATCGCGAGCGTGGCCGGCGGCATGGAGATCGAGCAGGTGGCCCACGAGTCGCCCGAGAAGGTGGCAAGAGCCAGCATCGATGCATCTACCGGCGTCGATGAGGTCAAGGCTCGCGAGATTGTCGCCGCCGCTGGCTTCCCGGCCGAGGTGGCCGACCAGGTCGTGGACCTCGCGGTCAAGTTATGGCGGGCGTTCGTCGACGAGGACGCCACGCTGGTCGAGGTGAACCCGCTCGCCCGAACCACGGACGGTACGGTCCTGTGCCTGGATGCGAAGGTCACCCTGGACGACAATGCCGACTTCCGCCACCCCGACCACGAGGCGTGGGCCGACACGGCCGCGACCGATCCCTTGGAGCAGCGGGCCAAGGAGCGCGATCTCAACTACGTCAAGCTCGACGGTGAGGTCGGCATCATCGGCAACGGCGCCGGCCTGGTGATGTCGACGCTGGACGTGGTGGCCTACGCCGGCGAGCCGTTCGGGGTGCGGCCGGCCAACTTCCTGGACATCGGCGGCGGCGCGAGCGCCGCCGTGATGGCCAACGGTCTGGAGATCGTGCTGTCCGACCCGGCGGTGCGTGCCGTCTTGGTCAACGTGTTCGGCGGCATCACCGCCTGTGACGCGGTGGCCGACGGGATCGTGCACGCGCTGGGCCTGCTGGCCGAGCGGGGGGAAACGGTCGACAAACCGCTAGTGGTACGGCTGGACGGCAACAACGCCGAGGAGGGTCGGCGCATTTTGGACAACGCCGGCAACCCCCTCGTGGAGCGGGTGGACACGATGGACGGTGCGGCGCGTCGCGTCGCCGAGCTTGCGGCTGCGAGGGCGTGATCACATGGCTGTCTGGCTCACCGAGTCCAGCCGGGTCATCGTGCAGGGGATGACCGGGTCCGAGGGCGGCAAGCACACCCGCCGGATGCTCGCCGCCGGCACCAACGTCGTCGGCGGCGTGACTCCCGGCAAGGGCGGGCAGCTCGTCGACTTCGACTCGGCCAAGGTGCCCGTGTTCAACAGCGTCGCCGAGGCGATGGCCGAGACCGGGGCGGACACCAGCGTCGTCTTCGTACCCCCGAAGTTCGCCAAGGCCGCGGTGGTCGAGGCCGTCGACGCCGGGATCGGCCTGGTCGTGGTCATCACCGAGGGCATCCCGGTCCACGACACGGCCGCGTTCTGGGCGCATACGGTGGCCGCCGGCAACCGGACCCGCGTCATCGGGCCCAACTGCCCGGGAATCGCGAGCCCCGGCCGGTCCAACGCCGGCATCATCCCGGCGGACATCACCGGTGCCGGCCCGATCGGCCTGGTGAGCAAGTCCGGCACGCTGACCTACCAGATGATGTACGAGCTGCGCGACATCGGCTTCTCGACCTGCATCGGCATCGGTGGCGACCCGATCATCGGCACCACACACATCGATGCGTTAGCCGCCTTCCAGGACGACCCGGAGACCGCGGCGATCGTCATGATCGGCGAGATCGGCGGCGACGCCGAGGAGCGGGCGGCCGAGTTCATCGAGGCCAACGTGACCAAGCCGGTCGTCGGCTACATCGCCGGCTTCACCGCGCCCCCCGGCAAGACCATGGGGCACGCGGGCGCGATCATCTCCGGCTCCTCCGGTACGGCCGAGGCCAAGAAGGTCGCGCTGGAAGCCGCCGGGGTACGGGTCGGCAAGACGCCGAGCGAGACCGCCCGCCTGGTCCGCGGGGTCGTCACCGGATAACACGAGCGAACCGCGAGCGGCCGGTCGAAGTGACCGGCCGCTCGTGTTTTGGAAGAGTAGACGCGATGGCTGCCACCCCCGAGCACGCAACCAAGGTGCGCGCCCGGCCCGCCGCCCGCCGCGGCGCCCCGCTCCCGGTCGCCGCCGCCGTCACCGGCGTCTGGGCCGGCGCCGTCTCCATCGCCCCCGTGCTCGGGCTGGTGCTGCTGGTCCATGTGGTCAACGGCTCCACCGCGCCGGTGGGGCAGCTGCTGCGCATCGGGCTCGCCGGCTGGCTGCTGGCCCATGGCGTACCGCTGGTCACCGGGCTCGGGCCGGTCCGGCTCGTACCGCTGCTGGTGACGACCTTCGCGCTGTGGCGGGTCTCGCGCGCGGGGGTGCACACCACCCGCGCGATCGGCGCCCGGCGCACCGGCTCGGTCCGGCTCGCGGCCGGCGCGGCGGTCGCCGTCGCGGTGGCGTACGGGCTGCTCGGCGCGCTGGTCGCGGGCCTGATCACCACGCCCGGGCTGGGGGTGTCGAGCCTGCGGGCCGGGCTCACGCTCGGCGTCTTCGGGCTCGTCGGGGCGCTGGGTGGGTCGCTGACCGAAAGCGGTGCGTACGCCCGGCTGGTGGCGGCGAGCCCCGCGATGCTGCGCGATGCGGTGCGCACCGGCCTGGTCGGCGCGCTGCTGGTGCTCGGCGCCGGCGCGGCGACCGCCGGGACCGCGGTCGCGCTGGCCGGTCGCGAGGCGAGCCGGGTCCTGGCCGACTACCACACGGGAGTGACCGGACAGGCCGGCCTCACGCTGCTGTGCCTGGTCTACGCGCCGAACCTGGCGGTGTGGGCCACCAGCTACCTGGTCGGTCCGGGGTTCGCGGTCGGCGCGGGTACCACGGTCAGCGTCGGCCAGGTCTCGCTGGGCAACCTGCCGGCGGTACCGGCGCTGGCCGGGCTGCCGTCACAGCCCATCTCGGCGTGGGGGAGCCTGCTGTTGGGCGTACCGCTGGCCGCTGGCATGGCGGCGGGGTGGCTGCTGGCCCGGCGGAGGCTGCGCGGCGCGGACGTCGCGGACGTCGCGGGCTGGGCCGGGCTGCTGGGCGCGGCCGCGCTCGCCGCGCCGGTCGCCGGCGCCGTCCTGGCGCTGGCGGCGCTCGGCGCCGGGGGACCGCTCGGCGGCGGGCGGCTGGCCACGATGGGATCGGCCGTGCTGCCGACGGCGGGCATGGGCGCCGCGCTGGTCGGGGCGGGAGCGCTGGTCGCGGCGGCGTCAACCAAGGTCCTGGTGGGAGTACGCCGAAAGCCCTGACACGCCGCGAGGCGCCTCCCCAAGAAGGAGACGCCCCGAGTGCTGTGGCGAAGCGCTAGCGGTTCCCGAGTCCCGGGTAGTTCCCGGTGGCGATCAGCGCGATGTTGACCACCAGGAACACCGCCGTGATGCCGAACGCGACATATGCCAGCGTCGGTGGCTTGCCGTACTTCCTCGCCTCCAGGAGCGACAGGATCCCGAACAGGATGCTCAGCGGGGCGCAGCAGAACGCCAAGATGATGCCGAGCACGCCCCACAACGTGGTTTTGTCGCTGCCGGCTGCGGCCGGAGGCGGCGGGTATGGTGCCGTCAAAGGTCTCCTCCTTCTATGGTCACGCGCTCCGAGTGCACGTGATCGCGATGATCGTGGCGGCTGACCAGGGCCGCGTCAAGCGCAGGCCCGGTGCGTCGTCATCCGACGGGGGCGTTTACCAGGTTGAGCACGACCCCCAGAACGAACAGACCGACGCCGATCAGGACGCCAACGCCCCCACAGATGGCGCCAGCCAGTGCCATTCCCTTGTTGTTGGCCAGGCCCTGGTCGGCCTTTTTCATGCCCAGGATGCCCAGCACCAGGGCGGCGCCGCCGACCAGGATGCCGAGGTAGCAACAGCCCAACGGGATCGAGACGATGCCCAGGATCAGCGCCAGGAGGCCGAACACGTTCTTCTGCGTGCTGCTCGGCGGGGCGGGCGGGCCGTAGCCGGCGACCGGGTAGGACGGGTATCCCGGCGGCGAGGTCGGGTAGGGGCTGCCCGAGGTCGGGTACGGGCCGCCTGACGTGGGCTGCTGCCCATAAGGGTCCTGGTACTGCGGTGGCTGCGGCTGCGCGTACGGGTCCTGGTACTGCGGCGGCTGCGGCTGCGCAGGCGGGTACTGCGGTTGCGCGTATGGGTCGTTGTAGGGCTGCTGCTGGCCGTACGGGTCTTGGCCCGATCCGGGGTAGCCAGGCTGCATGGGACGAACACTCCTCCTGCTAGACCGCGAACAGCATCGAACGTTCGGCAGCGTAGCGGCCCGGTGAGATTCACGCAGGTTAGTCGGGACATATGAGACCGGGTTGTCGCCAAGCGTGCCTCTTCGGCCCACGCCGAGGACCACTGGTTATGGTAAGGCGTGATCGACGAGGGGCTGAGCGACGAGGGGCGGCGGCCGGTGCGGCGGGCCTTGGTCAGCGTCTACGACAAGTCTGGGCTTCCGGAGCTGGTACGCGCGCTGGCGGCGGCCGGTGTCGAGATCGTGTCGACCGGCTCGACAGCCGCCCGGATCGCTGACGCCGGCGTCCCGGTCACGCCCGTGGAGCAGCTGACCGGCTTCCCGGAGTGCCTCGACGGGCGGGTCAAGACGCTGCACCCGGCCGTACACGCCGGCCTGCTCGCCGACCTGCGGCTGCCGGCGCACGCCTCGCAGCTGGCCGAGCTCGGTGTCGAGCCGTTCGACCTGCTGGTGTCGAACCTGTACCCGTTCCGCGAGACGGTCGCCTCGGGCGCGAGCCCGGACGACTGCGTCGAGCAGATCGACATCGGGGGCCCGGCGATGGTACGGGCGGCGGCCAAGAACCACGCGAACGTGGCCGTGGTGACGTCGCCTTCGGCGTACTCCTTCGTGGTGGAGGCCGTGGCGCGCGGCGGTTTCACCCGCGACGAGCGCCGCCGGCTCGCGGCGCGGGCCTTCGCGGATATCGCCGAGTACGACGTGGCTGTCGCGGAATGGTTTTCCCAGGAGCTCGCCCGCGACGGCGAGTGGTGGCCGGAGTTCGCGGGCCTCGCGCTGCGCCGGCTCGCGCTGCTGCGCTACGGCGAGAACCCGCACCAGCCGGCCGCGCTCTACACCGACCCGCAGGCGCCGGCCGGGCTGGCGCAGGCGCGGCAGCTGCACGGCAAGGAGATGTCGTACAACAACTACGCCGACGCCGACGCGGCCTGGCGTTCCGCCAACGACTTCGCCCAGCCTTGCGTCGCGGTGGTCAAGCACGCCAACCCGTGCGGGCTGGCAGTCGGCACCGACGTGGCCCAGGCGCACCGCAAGGCGCACGCCTGCGACCCGGTTTCGGCGTATGGCGGGGTGATCGCCGCGAACCGGCCAGTGAGCGTGGAGATGGCCAAGCAGGTGGCCGATATCTTCACCGAGGTCATCGTGGCACCGTCCTATGAGGACGGTGCGGTAGAGGTGCTCGCCGCTCGCAAGGGCCTGCGCGTGCTCGTGGCACCGCCATGGTCTCCGGCGACCGTGGAGCACCGCCAGATCACCGGCGGGCTGCTGGTCCAGGTCGCCGACCGGATCGACGCGCCGGGCGATGCCCCATTGGCGTGGCGGTTGGTGGCCGGCGAGGCGGCCGACCCGGCGACGCTGGCCGATCTTGAGTTCGCCTGGCGGGCGGTACGGTCGGTGAGGTCCAACGCGATCGTGCTCGCCGCCGACGGTGCGAGCGTCGGTGTCGGCATGGGGCAGGTCAACCGGGTCGACTCCGCGCGCCTCGCGGTTGCCCGGGCGGGAGACCGGGCCGCTGGCGCGGTGGCGGCGAGCGATGCGTTCTTCCCGTTCGCCGACGGCCTGGCGGTGCTGCTCGACGCCGGGGTACGCGCGGTGGTGCAGCCGGGCGGGTCGGTCCGCGACGGCGAGGTGATCGCGGCCGCCGAGGCCGCCGGAGTCACGATGTACCTGACCGGAACCCGACATTTCTTCCACTGACGTGATCTCAAAAGACTCCGCTCCTGATCGGCGGACGGGGTCGCGTTCGACCTCCAGGCCCCTACTCCGGTACTCCGCCACCTCGACGATCTTGTGGTGGCATGCGCAGCGCTATCCTCCTCTTGCTGGAGACGCTGCTGACCGTTCGGGCCGACTGGACGAGTCGGACAGCGCAGTTCCCGGGCAAAGCGGCAGGACTGGCCACCAGCCGCACGGGCGTCTAGGTTGTGTGGACGACGCCGAACAATGCGCACGACAGGAATCAGGAGAGGCGAACCCCGTGACAGAATCCTCACCTTCGCCGGGCCAGGAACGCTCGAGGTTCGACACCAATGTGCCGCAATCGGCCCGGGTCTGGAACTACTGGCTGGGCGGCAAGGACAACTTCGCCGCCGACCGCGAGATCGGTGATCAAATTCGCCAGATGAACCCGCACATCGCAGAGATCGCTGTTGCGCAACGAGCGTTTCTTGTCCGCACGGTGACGTATCTGACTCGCGAGGCGGGTATCCGCCAGTTCCTGGACATCGGGACGGGTCTGCCCACCGCCAACAACACCCACGAGGTTGCCCAGTCGGTGGCGCCAGAGTCTCGTATCGTGTACGTCGACCACGACCCGTTGGTGCTGGCCCACGCCCGCGCGCTGCTGGTGGGTACTCCTGAGGGGGCTACCGACTACATCGATGCCGACCTGCGTGAACCCGACAAGATCTTGGTGGAAGCCGCGAAGACTCTGGACTTTACCCAGCCCGTCGCACTCATCCTGTTGGGAATCACCGGCCACATCACGGATGATGAAGGGGCATATGGCATCGTGCGCCGACTACTTGCCGCACTGCCTTCAGGTAGCTATCTCGCCTTATGCGACGACACCAACGTCATCCATCCCGAGGCGATGGACGAGATGGTGCGTCAGTGGAACGAGAGCGGCGAAAACCCGCGCGTCAACCGCACGCCAGAGAGGCTCGCGCGTTTCTTCGACGGCCTGGAGATCTTGGAGCCGGGCATCGTGTCGGTGACACGGTGGCGACCTGACCCCTCGGAGGCCGGTGAGATCCCGGAGGTAGATGACTTTGGGGGCGTGGGCCGCAAGCCCTGACTCGCCGTGAGACGTCTGGACCTTGACGCGGTACGAGCGCAGGTCGGCGCCAGTACGGGCCTGGTCCTGCCCCATGCTTGACCAGCGCCGTCTCTGCTGGCCGGCGTGCTGCTCGACGTCGACGGTGTGCCGCATGCCCGGTGGTTCTCCGCAGCCCGCGCGTCGGCCGAACGAGTGTCGGATTTCCGACTGAGACCACTCACCCTCCGGTCGTGGCATGCTTACCCGGTGGCGGCGACGCCGCTTCGTTCAACGCGGCAGCTTTGCGGGGCAGCCGGAGGTCGGTAGGTGACGACGGCGTCAGGAGAGGGCGGGTCAGCAGGTGGCCCGACGGTTCTCCGCATGATTCTGGGCGGACACCTACGCCGGCTCCGGGAAGCTCGGGCTATCACTCGCGATGTTGCCGGTTGGGAGATCCGCGCTTCCGAGTCGAAGATCAGCCGAATGGAGCTGGGCCGGGTCGGGTTCAAGGAGCGCGACGTGGCCGACCTGCTCACCCTCTACGGCGTTACCGACGAGAACGAACGGACCCGGCTGCTGGCGCTGGCCCGGGACTCGAACGCCCAGGGCTGGTGGCACCGCTACGGCGACGCGATTCCCAACTGGTTCCAGTCCTATCTTGGGCTGGAAGCCAACGCGTCCATGATCCGTAGCTACGAGGTGCAGTTCGTCCCCGGCCTGCTGCAGACCAAGGACTATGCCCGCGCCGTGGTGACGCTCGGCCACGGTCGGGCCGATCCGGACGAGATCGAACGCCGGGTCGCCCTGCGGATGGCTCGCCAGCAGCTGCTCACCCGGCAGGATCCTCCCGCTCCCCTGCTATGGGCGGTGGTCGACGAGGCGGCGTTGCGGCGGTCGATCGGCGGGCCCAAGGTCATGCATGCGCAGCTCGAAGCATTGATCGAGGCGACGCACCAGCCCAACGTCCGGCTCCAGGTTGCCGGTTTCCACATGGGTGGACACCCTGCGGCTGGTGGCGCGTTCACCATCCTGCGCTTCCCGGACGAGGACCTATCCGACGTGGTCTTCGTAGAGCAGCTCAACAGCGGTCTCTATTTCGAAAGGAGCAGCGAGGCCGACGAGTACGCAGAGGTCATCGAACGCCTGAGTATCGAGGCCGATCCACCCTCCCGTACCGAGGAGATCCTGCGTACGATCCTCGACCACCTGGACAAGCGGGATAGGTGACGCTGCCTGCGACGGTGCCCTTCGGCAGCATGGAAGGCTACGCTGCGCGTAACCGGAGAAAAGCTGCACGCCATGAAAGGCTTCCCCGTGACCGAGAGTTCGTCCTCCCTCAACCACGAGCCGCCGTTGAAGCTCGACACGAGTGTCCCGCACGGCGCTCGCGTCTGGAACTATTGGCTGGGCGGCAAGGACAACTTCGCCGCCGACCGTGAGGCCGGCGAGCAGGTCCGTCAGGTCTTCCCGGAAATCGTCGAGGTCGCTCGCGTCTCCCGGGCCTTTCTAGTCCGCGCCGTCCGGTACCTTGCCGGCGAGGCGGGAATTCGCCAGTTCCTGGACATCGGCACCGGCCTGCCCACCGCCGACAACACCCACGAGGTGGCCCAGCGGATCGCCCCCGAGTCACGCATCGTTTACGTCGACAACGACCCCATGGTGCTGACGCACGCCCGTGCCCTGCTCACCAGCGCCCCTGAGGGCGCGACCGACTACCTCGACGCTGATGCGCGCGACACCGAGAAGATCTTGCAGGACGCGGCCCGGACGCTGGACTTCGCTCAGCCGGTCGCACTTATGATGCTGGGAATTCTGGGCAACGTCGTCGACTACGACGAGGCGTGCTCGGTCGTGAAGCGGCTGGTGGACGCCGTGCCGTCCGGCAGCTACCTAGTGGTCAACGACGGGACCAACGTCGTCAGCCGTGAGGCGCGTGATGCGGCGACACAGATTTCGGTGGAGGCCGGCACCCCTTACATCGCCCGTCACCCTGACCAGATCGCTCGCTTCTTTGACGGTCTGGAGCTACTGGAACCCGGCGTGGTCTCCACCCCGCGGTGGCGACCAGACCTCAGGGCAGGGGAGGACCTCCCTGCCGAGCTGGATGTGTTCTGCGGCGTGGCGCGCAAGCCCTGACCGGTGACCAGCTCGCCTTCCCCGAACCACGAACCGGCGTCTGCGCTCGACACCGGTGTCCCGCACAGCGCCCGGGTCTGGAACTACTGGCTGGGAGGCAAGGACAACTTCGCGGCCGACCGTGCGGCCGGTGACCAGATCCAGGAGGCGTATCCGGAGGTCGTCGAGATCGCTCGCGCCTCCCGGGCGTTTCTGATCCGTGCCGCCCGGTACCTTGTCGGCGAAGCGGACATCCGCCAGTTCCTCGACATCGGCACCGGCCTGCCCACCGCTGACAACATCCACGAGGTCGCCCAGCGGATCGCTCCCGAGTCACGCATCGTCTACGTCGACAACGACCCCATGGTGCTGGCGCACGCCCGCGCCCTGCTCAGCAGCAGCCCCGAGGGCGCCGACTACGTCGACGCCGACGTGCACAGGCCCGACAAGATCCTGCAGGATGCCGCCCGCACACTTGACTTCACCCGACCGATCGCCCTCATGCTGCTGGGCATCCTCGGCAACGTTGCCGACACCGGCGAGGCGCGCTCGATCGTGAACCGGCTGGTAGATGCCGTACCCTCCGGCAGCTACCTTGTGATCAACGACGGCACCAAGACCGCCGAGGTGCACGTCGAGGCGGAACGCACAGCACACGAAGCCGGCCACCAGTACGTCCTGCGCACCCCTGAGCAGGTCGCCAGCTTCTTCGAAGGTCTGGAACTGGTGGAACCCGG